>Ga0180009_10001813_pt1 | contig 25551 bp, 22 predicted proteins | sample OS_PC_MetaG_FD_123537 | JGI IMG/M metagenome (GOLD analysis project Ga0180009, IMG submission 123537) | Groundwater microbial communities from the Aspo Hard Rock Laboratory (HRL) deep subsurface site, Sweden - OS_PC_MetaG | ecosystem: Environmental > Aquatic > Deep subsurface > Groundwater...
AATTGAGTCCACTCCGAAAAACCCCAAACGGGTTAAAACCCGTTTGGGAAAGTTTGTTTTTAGCTTGTTATCCCCACGTTAAAACGTGGGGTTAATAACAATATGACTTTTCAGAGTGGACTCTTAATTGTTTTTATAAAATTTTATAATAATAGAGTTAGTGATGAAGAATAAAATCCATTACGAAGGATTAACATTTGATGATATTTTGCTGATTCCAGCTAAATCAAACATTTTACCAAAAGAAGCCGTTTTAAAATCTTTTTTAACAAGAGAGATTGAGTTAAATATTCCATTCCTTTCCGCTGCAATGGATACTGTGACAGAATCCGATATGGCTATTGCTATGGCGGCTCAAGGAGGAATTGGTATTATTCATAAGAATATGAGCATTGCTCGCCAGGCTGAAGAAGTAGATAAAGTAAAACGTTCTGAAAGCGGTATAATTCACAATCCGATTACTTTAACTGCTGAGAAAACAATCGAAGATGCTTTGTCATTAATGTCAAAATATCATATTTCCGGAATTCCGATTGTAAATAGCGCTGGAGAATTAATTGGAATACTTACAAACCGAGATCTTAGATTTGAACCGAATTTAAAGCTGAAAGTAAGTGATATCATGACAAAGGATAGATTAATTACTACTCCTGTTGGAACAACATTGGAAGAAGCAGAAAAGCTTCTTCATCAATACAGAATCGAAAAACTTCCCGTTGTAGACAAAAATAATAGACTTAAAGGATTGATCACTTTTAAAGATATAACAAAAAAGAAAAAATATCCTGATGCGTGTAAAGATGATATTGGAAGATTAAGAGCCGGCGCTGGCGTTGGGGTCTCGGTAGATACACTAGAAAGGGTAGAAGCTCTTGTTGCCGCAAATGTGGACGTAATTATTGTTGATACTGCGCACGGACATTCGCTGGGTGTATTAAAATGCGTAAAAAACATTCGTAAAAAATATAAGAATCTTCAACTGATTGCGGGCAATATCGTAACAAAAGAAGCTGCTCTTGAACTTGTAGAAAGCGGTGTGAACGCCGTAAAAGTTGGTATTGGCGCCGGTTCAATTTGCACAACGCGTATGATTGCCGGTGTTGGTGTTCCTCAAGTAAGCGCAATTATAGAAGTTGCAGAAGCGCTAAAGGGGAAGGGAATTCCGGTAATCGCCGATGGCGGAATTAAACAGACCGGCGATGTTTCGAAAGCAATATCCGCTGGCGCAGACACGGTAATGATTGGCGGAATGCTCGCGGGCGTTGACGAAACTCCGGGAGAAAAAGTATTGTTCGAAGGAAGAAGTTTCAAAGTCTACAGAGGAATGGGCTCGCTCGGCGCAATGAGCGAGGGAAGTAAAGATCGATATTTTCAAGATGCCGAAGATGATATCAAAAAATTAGTGCCCGAAGGTGTTGAAGGAAGAGTTCCGTACAAAGGTCCTTTAGCTGATACTATTTACCAATTTATTGGTGGATTAAGAGCTGCAATGGGTTATTGCGGGGTTAAGACAATTAAAGAACTGAAAACGAAAACAAAATTCGTAAAAATCACTAGCGCAAGTCTTCGTGAGAGTCATCCGCATGATGTAATTATTACGAAAGAATCACCAAACTATCATTCTACATAATCAAATTTGGATTTGAATACGCATGTTTAAGGTACTTGTAATCGCATATTATTTTCCGCCAATGGGATTGAGCGGCGTTCAGAGAACTCTGAAATTCACAAAATATTTAAAGGAATATAACTGGCGTCCAACGGTTCTTACTTCCGGAAAAACCGGTTATTACGCACATGATTTATCTTTGCTTAAAGAAGCTGAAGATGCTGAAATTGAAATCGTTAGGACAGAAGCTTTTGATCTAAATTCAATGCTGGCAAATTTTGGCACAATCAAAATGCCCTCTGAAAAAATTAGAAAACTTCTCAGTTTATTGAGTAAAACATTCCTTATCCCCGATAATAAAATTTCATGGTCAATTAAAGCTTATAAAAAAGCAAAGGAATTATTGAGTAAGGAAAAGTTTGACGCAATTTACATTACTCTTCCACCGTTTTCTCCGTTTACAATTGCATCACGACTTAAAAAGGAATTTAACCTGCCGTTAATTGTTGATTACAGAGATTTATGGTATGGCAACCATTTTGCTTTTTATCCTACTCCATATCATAAATTCAGGCACAAGAAGCAGGAAGAAATGGCTCTTCGATCTACGGATCACGTAATAGCGGTTAACAGAAAAATTAAAGAGCATCTGCTTACAACTTACAAATTCCTTTCATTCGAAAATATTACAATAATTCCTCATGGATTCGATCCGGCAGACTTCAATAATATTAAACCGGTATTTACAGAGAATGATAAAATAAAAGTTCTCTATACCGGAATCTTTTATGAAAGTATAACTCCCAAATATTTATTTAAGGCATTTAGGGAACTGTCGATTGAGCGTCCCGATATTGCAGAAAATTATGAATTTCATTTTATTGGTTATTTGCGAAAAGAAAATATGAATCTGGTAAAGCAACTTGGACTTGAGGCATTTATTTTCGATCACGGTTACATGGATCACAAAGAAGTAGTGAGATACATATCATACGCAGATTTCCTTTGGGTGATGTTGAACGATGAGAAAAATATGCAGATGGTCTCTGCCGGAAAACTATTTGAATATTTTGGAACTAAGAAGCCAATATTAGCTACAGTTCCCGAAGGCGCCTCACGAACTGCAGCAACTCAGTATTCTGCGTCATACATTACAGACCCGCGCGATATTACTGCAATTAAAAATGCTTTAATAAAGATGCGAACGGATTTTATAAATGGAAATATTCCTTCTCCAAATGATGAATTCGTTTTAACTCATGATAGGAAGTTTCTTACCAAGCAATTGGCACAAATATTACAATTTAATGTTAAGGAAACAGAATGAAAGTAGCATTAATCGGTTCGGGCGGAAGAGAAGACGCAATTGCCTACAGACTTGCAAAAAGCAACAAAAAACCTCAAATATTTATCTTACCTGGCAATTATGGCACAAGCAGATGGGCAAGAAATATTCCAATCCAGGCGCATGAATATGATAAAATATGTGATTTTTGCGCAAAAAATAAAATTGACTTAGTGATAATTGGGCCGGAGCAGCCATTAGTTGATGGATTAGCGGATAGACTTAGAAAAATTGGAATTAATGTTTTTGGCCCAAATAAAAGAGCTGCATTAATTGAGGGGGATAAACAGTTTGCAAAAGAATTTATGAAAAAATACAATATTCCTACGGCAGATTTTGTGACATTCTCGAGGGAAGATTATCCTCAAGCGCTTGAGTATCTTGAAAAATGTAGTTATCCGTTAGTTATTAAAGCTTCTGGATTAGCCGCTGGAAAGGGCGTTATTATTTGTAGCGATATACAGATGGCTCAAACTACGGTCAAATCATGTTTTATTGAAAATAAATTTGGTGATGCCGGAAACAATATAATTTTAGAAGAATTCTTGAATGGAGTTGAGGCATCTGTTTTTGTTCTTACCGATGGTGATGATTATTTAATTTTACCTACAGCACAGGATTATAAAAGAGCCGAGGATGATGATAAAGGACCAAATACGGGCGGAATGGGAGCATTTTCGCCGGCAATAGCTGTGACTGATTGGGTAATGGAAAAAATTGAGAAAAGAATAATTATTCCAACATTAAATGCTCTAAAATCAGATAACAGAAAATACAACGGTTGTTTGTACATTGGATTAATGATTGAAAAAGGGGAACCAAAAGTCATAGAATATAATTGCAGATTTGGTGATCCGGAAACACAAGTTATCATTCCGCAAATCATTGGGCATTTTCCTAAACTCTTATACTCAATTTCAATTGGGAAAATTGATAAAAAATGCGCTTCATTCAATAATACTCATGGTATATGTGTCGTTGCTGCCAGTGGTGGATATCCGGGAGCATACGAAAAAGGATTTAAGATTCATGGACTTGACTTAATTGACGATAATGTATGTGATGTTTACCATGCAGGTACAAGAGCAGAATTTAGTGATGTTTTCACAAATGGAGGAAGAATTTTATCTATTGCATGCTATGGCATAGGATATGACGTAACTGTCTCAAGTAAAAAGGTTTATGCTCGTTTAGCTAAGATAAAATACAAGGGAATTTATTACCGAAAGGATATTGCAGCTAATATGACGGACACTAAATCAGCCTGGAGGCCACGTTAATTTTCTGCCGCCGAGGAGATGCATATGCAAATGATATACTTCCTGTCCGCCGTTTGCTCCGCAATTTATTACTAATCGGAATCCTTCTTCGGCAATTTTTAGCTCTTTTGCAATGTGGTTTGCTGCGTCAAACAATTCACCAAGCAGAACAGCGTGCTCCGATCCGGATATTTCTCTTACTGTCGGTATTTCAATTTTAGGGATAATAAGGATGTGAGTTGGAGCTTTGGGACTTATATCCCTAAACGCAAGAACATTTTCCGATTCAAAGACAATATCTGCCGGAATTTCTTTGCTAATTATTTTAGAAAATATAGTGTTCCCCATTAGTTTTGCCCCTTTTCAATATTATATTTTTTCATTTTACTATAAAGGTGACTTCTCTGAATATCCAATATTTCGGCTGTTTTGCTTATATTCCAACTATTCAGTTCCAGTTGCTTTAAAATAAAAACTCTTTCAGATTTCTCTTTAAATTCCTGGAAAGAATTAGAAACATCGATAATATTATCAATTTTGTTTTCCGATGTAGGTAGAAGGGAGTATAAATCCTTTTCAGAAATATCAGTTTTAGGAATCATGATAACAACTCTTTCTACGAAATTTTTTAATTCTCTAATATTACCAGTCCATTTCATTCCCTTCAAAAGATCGACGGCACTTTCTTGAAATGTGACCGGAGCAAATTTGTTTTTATTACAAATCATTGTCCCAAAATGGCTGACTAAGAGAGGAATATCATCCTTTCGCTCTCTAAGAGGAGGAATATGAATGGGGATAACATTAAGTCTATGAAATAAATCTTCTCTAAAAGTGTTACTGGAAATTTCCTCTTTTAATACTTTGTTAGTTGCAGCGATGATTCTAACGTCAACATCTATTTTTTTTCCTCCTCCAACACGCTCTATTTTTCCTTCTTCAATAGCTCTTAAAACTTTTGCTTGAGCGTGGAGACTCATATCTCCAATTTCATCAAGGAATAAAGTTCCGCCGTTTGCCTGTTCAAATTTTCCTATTCGTTTGTTAACAGCTCCTGTAAAAGATCCTTTTTCATGACCAAATAACTCCGATTCAATCAATTCGTTTGGAATAGCCGCGCAGTTAACCTCTATTAAATCTTTATCCGCTCTGCTGCTCTGTTTATGAAGAGCGCGGGCAATTAATTCTTTCCCGGTTCCGTTTTCTCCGGTGATTAAAACACGCGCTTCGGTTTTAGCAACTCTTGCAACAGTTTGCATAATTAAATCGAGCTCTTTGCTGCTGCCAATTATTTCTTCATCGGAAGTGAGTACGCTTTTTAACTTTTTATTTTCTTTTAAGAGATTGGTTTTTTCAACTGCATTTCTTACGCTGATTAGGAGTTTGTCGCGGTCAATTGGTTTTTCAACAAAATCGAAAGCGCCTAATTTTGTCGCTTTAACAGCATTTTCCAAACTGCTGAATGCAGAAATCATTATTACGTTTGCTTCAAGAGATTTTTCTTTAATACTATTTAAAATCTCAAAACCGTTCATTCCCGGCATTTGTATATCCAACAATATTGCGTCAAAAGCCTCATCACTTAATTTTGATAATCCTTCTGATGGGATGGTGTAATACTCAACATCATAATTTTCGTATTCGAGTATCATTTTAATACTTTCGCAAATCTCAGGTTCGTCATCAATTATTAATATTCTTTTCATATTCTAATTTGTTATTGTTAAAAAATAGAGGTCATAAAGCGCTAAAAATTGTGACGGAAGAATCTCATTGTTGTCAATAAGTTCAATCCCAAAAAATTCTCCCAGCGTATTTATTTTGAAATCTTTCATATCAACTCCGCCTTCGACCTTGAATGCACCTTCAAAAAGTTCCACAAAAATACTCATAAATTTAGATAGTTTGAAGAAATGAATATTGTAACTAAGAAAGGCATTCCCAAAAAAATGAGCCAATTTATCTTTGTCACCAAATTCTGATGTCGGCGAGTCGAAGAAAAAATGAGACGGCTGATTTTTTACTTTCAAGTAAAAAGATTTTTCGTCAACTGATGGAAGAGGAATATTCAGAACAGTTTTAATAAGTGGAATTTCCAATGGCATTTGTCTATAAGGCAGCGTTGCGAATGTTAATGCGAATAAGGTCTCAGAAACATTTCCGTTGTAAAAATCTAATGCCTTCAAATAAATTGCATCTGCAAGCTGCAAGTCAGTTTTATATTTCTTCAATTGTGCATACTCGTAAGAATTAATATATCCGGAGATATAATAAATTCCTTCTTCGAGAGATTGTCCGTGTAATGAAGATGAAATAAAAAGAAATAAAATTACACCGCAAAGATGTACTCTAATAGACTCGACCAAGTTTATGTTGCAACTTTTTTAGATTCAGTTTCTTTAACAAAATAGACTAATACAGCAGCAATTATCATAAAAAATCCTCCCGCAACAACTGCAATCATGCGGTTATTGTCTAAAAAGTTTTCCATTATCCAGCCAAAACCAAGAGCAGCTCCAATTTCTGGAAGTACAATAAAAAAATTGAAAATACCCATGTAAACGCCTATTTTTTTCTGCGGCAAAGCACCAGCCAGCATTGCATACGGCATCGAAAGAATACTTGCCCAGGCAATTCCAACGCCGGTCATGGAAAGAAGAAGATAGTATTTGTTAGAAATCAAGGCAACAGACATCAGTCCAACACCTCCGCAAATTAATGCAAGCGAATGCGTCCACTTTCTACCAAGCTTACCGGCAATCGGCGAAATTGCAAAAGAAAATAAGAACGTTACCGCAGAGTACATTGCGAAACAAATTCCACCCCACTCAATCCCTTCAAGATATTGAGGAGAATTTGGATCTTTTGCACCCAATATATCTCGCGCAACGGCAACTCCAAAATAAAGCCACATACAAAATAACCCGAGCCATGTAAATACTTGAACCCAAGCTAATTGTTTCATGGTAACCGGCATTTCTTTGATTGAATGAAATATTTCTTTCGCTTGAGTTAAAATGCCCGCGCTGGACTTTTTCTCTGATTGAAATTTAGTTATGTCGTCTGGTGGATATTCTCTTGTGGTAAAAATTGTCCATAATACAGCAACCATAAATGCTGCAGCTCCAAAATAAAATGATATTTTAACAGTAAACGGAATTGTGCCGGGCGCAGCGTCATTACTATAATTAAATATGTTTGTGAAAACCCAGGGCAGCGCCGAAGCAATAACAGCGCCTAAGCCAATAAATAAAGATTGCATCGCAAATCCCTTTGTCCGCTGTTCTTCGGGAAGTAGATCGGCAACAAAAGCTCTGAATGGCTCCATGCTGATATTTATTGAAGCGTCTAAAATCCAAAGTAAGCCGGCAGCCATCCAAAGAGTTGAGGAATTTGGCATAATGATTAGCGCAATCGAACTCAAAATTGCCCCAACTAAAAAGAAAGGTCGCCTCCGTCCAAGCCGTCCCCAAGTTCTGTCGCTCATGTTGCCTACGATGGGCTGCACAATTAATCCGGTTAATGGAGCGGCAAGCCAAAGCATTGGAATCTGATGAGCGTCTGCGCCAAGATATTCATAGATTGCGCTCATATTTGCCATTTGTAAACCCCAACCAAACTGAATTCCTAAAAATCCGAAACTCATATTCCAAATCTGCCAGAAAGATAATTTTGGCTTTTCCATCAAAATTCCCGATTAATTATGAAGAAATTTTTTTGAGTACGATTATAATTATTACTTAATCTATTTCCAATTCGTAATCAACAACATTAAAATCGAAGTGAACTATTTAACGATGCAAGCAAAATTTTACTTGAAATAAATTTATTGAATTTAAAGATAATGTGTGAGTATGAAAATGCGTTGTGTATTTAAAAAGGATGGAACAGATGAGGGATTTAATACAGTACAATTATTAAGAAATAGGGGAGTAACTTGTTGCAATCTTTCTGGATTCTATTCAAGACCAGTCAGCCATTTATAAGCCTTTTCAATTTTAACTGCATCAAAATAATTGAAATTACACCACGTATTATTTTTATTTTCCGGTTTTAATAAATTGGAATGGCTTGCAAGATTTGTAACAACAATTGCTATGCGGTCAGTACTTTTAAAACCAAATTGCTGAAGTTCATGTCCAGTTGTATGAAACTTATTGACTGCAGCTCGAATTTCTGTTTCGGTGTGGTTAAGTAAAAATTTTGTGCAATTATTTTGACGGGCAAGTTTTACAGCCTCTCTTGAATACTGCTCAGCAATCTGAAAGTTAAGTCTTCCTTTCATTTGGATGACTACAATATTTTTGTCAGGCATGTAATCAATTGTGTAATCCATAACTCATTCCTTCTTTGCTTTTGTTGGTACAATTTAGACAGAATCACTTCACCGAACTAATTAATTGCAAAATGCGGCGACAACATATAATGTAAAAGCTTCATCAAACAAAATATAAATTCAACTAAAAGTCCAATTGCGCTTGAAAATGGTTAACTAAAAATTGGAAAAATTGCTGAAGTATAAAAAAAATCCCGGCCATTGCCGGGATCAAAATAGGACGTAATTTATAATTAGCCGATCAATCTAACTTCTGATGCTTGAAGTCCTTTAGCACCGCTAGTTACAGAGTACTCAACTTTATCATTTTCTTCTAAAGTTTTGTAGCCATCGCCAGTAATCGACTTAAAATGCACGAATACATCTTCGCCGCTAGCTTGTTGAATAAAACCAAATCCTTTTGCGCTGTTAAACCATTTAACAGATCCTTGTTTGCGCTCTGCCATAACAGATGCTCCTTTTGTAAATAATTGAATAATAATTTTGACAGGGCTCTAAAATCTAGGGGGAAGTTTTGAATTGCGTTTTTATTGACACTTCTACTTCTACATCTACATCTACTTCTAAAGTTACTGCCTTAAGGGTGTAAATATACGCTAATAATTATCCGTAACCTAATTCTATTTTTAAAGAGTATTTTCATATTTACTAAAATCGTCTGGTAAGTATTATTGCTTTCATTACTGTGACTTGATTTATTGCTTTTAATTATCCGATTTTCAACATCATTGATGAAATGTATTTAAAAATCGAATAAATTTTCAGAGGTTTCGGGATGCTATTAAATTATCTATGAATCTGAGTGAACCGGAATGAACTTAATAGAAGCTTTGAATACAGTTTTAACTAATCCAAATAGAGGATTGTTTTTTTCTCCAAGTAATTTTATCAATGAAAAATCTTTTTTATTCAAAAAAGCAGAGAAGAAACTAGTTGCAACGAGTAAGGCGGAATTTGAAAAATCTCTGCTTGACGTTAACGATATGATCATAGATGGTTTCGTTGGATTCGGTTACATCACATATGAAGCAGGTTACCTGTTAGAACAAAAATTACTACCGCTCATAAAAGTTGATAGCGAAAATGTGTTTTCAAAATTTTATATATCACATCCTGAAAATGTTGCAGATGTTCAATTGGATGAAAGTGATTTTGAAAAAATAAAAATCATACTGCAAAAAGAGAATTACAGCATCGGGGATTTTAGGCTAACCACAAGCAAAAATGAATACATTAGCAATGTTGAAAAAATTAGAAATTACATTGCTAACGGGGATACGTATCAAGTTAATTATACAATGAAGGATAAATTTAATTTTTCAGGCGCTATTCAGTCTTTGATTTTGCTATTGATTTTCAATCAATCGGCAAAATACATAGCCGTGATAAATGATGAAGATGAAATTATTATCAGCATTTCACCCGAGCTGTTTTTCAAAACTGAGGGTAGTAGGATAATCTGTAAACCGATGAAGGGGACAAGGAAGCGCGGAATAAATCTGCATGATGATGAATTGCAATATTCGGAACTACTGAAAAGTTCAAAAGATAGGGCAGAAAACATAATGATAGTTGACCTGATGAGAAATGATATTGGCAAAATTTGCGAAAACGGTACTGTTAGAGTTAAGCAGCATTTTGAAATAGAGAAGTATGAATCTCTGTTTCAAATGACGTCAACAGTCACGGGTAAGTTGAAGGAGAAGAATTTTGAGACAATTATTAAAAACCTATTCCCGTGTGGTTCCATCACAGGCGCTCCAAAAATTAGAACAATGGAAATAATCAGTGAAATTGAAAATGAAGTAAGAGGTGTTTACACTGGGGCAATAGGGATGTTTAACAAGAATGAATTCACTTTCAATGTCCCGATCAGGACGATCGTTCTAAATAGAAAGAATAATTCGGGGGAGATTGGAATTGGAAGCGGAATTGTTTGGGACAGCATTGCGGAAAATGAATACGAGGAAACAAAATTAAAAGCTAATTTTTTACTGAAACCGGAAAAGTATTTCGAGTTAATTGAAACAATGCTCGCCGAAAATGGAGAAGTGTTTTTACTGGATTTTCATTTAGATAGACTTGAATCTGCTGCAGAATATTTTCTGTTCAATTTCAGTTTAGAAAAAATCAAATCAGAAATTGCTTATTCTATTAATCAACTTACGGTTGAAAAAAAATATAAGTTGAGGCTGCTTCTGAATAAATGGGGTGGAGTTTCAATTAAATCCGAATTGCTGACTGACATGATTGCGAACCCAACATTTTATGTTTCTGACAAGCGTATTGATTCACGAAACAAATATCAATACTTCAAAACGACGAACAGGGCTGTTTACGATTCTGAGTACCGGAAGGCAGTTAAAAGAGGTTGTTTTGATGTAATCTTTCTAAACGAAAAGGATGAAATAGTTGAAGGCGCTATCAGCAATATTTTTATTAAAAAAGGAGAAAAATTATTTACACCTCCTATTGAATGCGGGGTGTTGAATGGCTGCTATCGAAGACATCTTCTGGAAACGAATCCTCTTAGTTCAGAAAGTAAAATTTGCTCTGATGATTTAGCCAATGCTAATGAAATATTACTAGTAAATTCTGTTAGAGGAATTGTTAGAACCCAACAAATGAATTTGGACTAATATTTTTAACTACCTTACCTTAGCAATCGAGTTAGATGATCTCGTAATTGTAATATTATATTCGGGTTTTAAATCACTCTGTACGCAACCTCCGCTGGAACCTATAAATTCCGTCCCAATCCCATTTATAACTAGCTGATTAGTACTTGTGCTTGTAACAGAATAGATCCCATTTGCATTCGACTGTAGATTTGTTGGAATTGTGTAACCTTGAAAACTGTTGCCGCCACCGCTTAGTTGGCTGGGTTTATTGTAATATGTTTGAGCATATCCGGCAAGCATATTTAAATCATTTATAACTGCTTCTCTATTTCTTTCGACAGCATTTGCGTTTACTAAATCTATACCAACTACAACCGCGATTCCTACAACTATAAAACCGAGCATAATTAATAATATTTGTTGTTGTCCCATAGGGCACCCCTGTTAATAATGAAATTGCCTACATAAATCTCGTTAAAAAAAATTAAAATCGGAAGATTAACCTCGTATTTTTTTATTTTTTCATATCTTACGCCACCAATTAATACTCTGGAAAATTTTCAAATGCATTCGAAAGCAACACATACTTCGAAAAGGAAAAAAGATCACATCTCTATTTGTTTAAAGGATGATTTGAACTTTATTACAAAAACAACCGGTTTCGAAAATTATGAGTTCGAGCATTTTGCTGCGACTGAAGTAAATATTAATAAAATTGATTTATCATCCTTATTTTTTAGAAGGGAAATTCGGTATCCGTTCTTAATATCTTGCATGACCGGCGGTACAATCGAAGCTGATAGTATCAATGCAAAATTAGCTGAAGCTGCACAAAATTTGAATATTCCAATTGGTGTAGGCAGTCAAAGGCAGGCAATCGAATCGAACAAAAATCATAATTCATATAAAATCATACGGAAAATTGCGAAGGATGTTCCTGTACTCAGCAATATCGGCGCTGCGCAGATTGCTGGAATGAATTCAATGGATGATATTCATTTGATAATTGATCTAATTGAAGCGGATGCTTTAGTAATACACTTGAATCCACTACAGGAATTACTTCAACCGGAAGGTGAAACTTATTTCAAAGGACTCCTTAAGAATATCAAAAAAATTAAAAAGAGAATATCTGTTCCCGTTATTGTTAAAGAAGTTGGCTCTGGAATCGGTAAGAAAACTGCAAAAATATTACTCAACAACGGAGTGGATGGAATTGATGTTGCAGGCAGCGGTGGAACAAGCTGGGCAGGTGTCGAGTTAATAAGAAAAGGTAATAGGGAAGAGAAATACTTTTGGGATTGGGGTCTGCCAACGAGTTATTGCATTAAGAAATTGAACAAACTCAAAAAGAAGAATAATTTTTTACTCATAGGATCCGGTGGTATAAATGATTTTGATTCTGCAGCTAAAGCTCTTGTTCTTGGTGCAGACATTGTTGCTTCAGCAAGAATATTGCTGATCGAAGCTGAGAAAGGCGTTAAACCGATTGTGGACCTAATAGAAAATTGGTTTGAGAATATAAAAAAAATAATGTTTCTCACCGGCGCATCGAATTTAACAGAATTTAAGAAAACCCGTTTAATCAAAAAAAAGGATTTGTATTAAAGTGGAATTTACAGAAAAAAAATGCCGTGCTATTTACGAAAGAGAAAGAACAAATATTGAAAAAAAGTTGAAGTCGCTTTTGATTAATAAAAATCCAAAATCACTTTATAATCCTTGCAGTTATATTCTCGAAAGCAAAGGTAAAAGACTGAGAGCATTTTTAGTTTTACTATCTGCAAAGGCTGTTGGCGCACGTTACTCAAGTGTCTATAATGCTTCACTCGCTGTAGAAATACTCCATAATTTTACTCTTGTTCATGATGATATTATGGACAACGCAAATCTTAGGCGCGGATTACCGACTGTACATATCAAATACGATCTAAGCACGGCTATACTTTCGGGGGACAACTTAATCGCGATCGCTTATCAAAATTTGCTAAAGGATACAAAAGAGAAACACAAAGATGTACTCTCGATTTTTACTCAAGGTATTATAGAAGTTTGCGAGGGACAGAGTTTAGACAAAGAGTTTGAAACGAAAAGCAAAGTTACAATTGAAGAGTATCTTCAAATGATATCAAAAAAAACTGCCGCCCTTGCGGAGGTGTGTTGTTCAATAGGCGCAATCCTTGGAGGCGGATCGAAAACAGAAATTAGTTTATTGAAAAATTACGGAAAGAATTTGGGTATTGCTTTCCAACTACAAGATGATCTTTTGGATGTTTTTGGTGATGAAAAAGAATTTGGGAAAATAGTAGGCGGCGATCTACGCGAAGGAAAAAAAACGTATTTATTTTTAAAAGCTCTGGAACTTTCAAATGGGAAAGACAGAGCAATGCTGAATAGTGTGATAAAAAATAACGGCGTTAAAAAATCTGAGGTCGCGTCATACAAAAAACTTTATGAGAAACTGAAAGTAATTGAGATCACTGCTGAGCAGGTTGAGATATATACAAAAAAAGCATTAAATTCCGCTGCCAAAATTAAAGATGAAGAAGCAAAAGCGTTATTAATTTGGCTGGCAAATTCTTTAACAAAACGAAATAAATAGTGATTGAAAAAACGGTAAAAATTATAAATAATGCGGGCTTACATACACGTCCAGCGGCTACAATAGTTAAATTAGCAGCACATTATAAATCAGAATTTTTTATTCACAAGGACGGATTAAGCATCAACGGTAAATCCATTATCGGCGTTATGACTCTTGCGGCTGCAAAAGGCTCGTCGTTAGTTCTTACTTTTGAAGGAATTGACGAAGAAGAGGCGGCTAAGAAAATAATGGATTATTTTAAAAGAGGATTCGACGAGATGTAAAATGGCACAAACAGAATTTATAAAATTATCGGGAATAGCCGCCGCGCCTGGAATATCAATGGCGCCGGCGTTTCTTTTTACAAAAGAAATAGAAACCATTTCGGATGAAACAATTGAAAACGTTAACGAAGCGCTTGAGAATCTTCGGCTTGCTATAGAGAAATCTCAAAAGGAATTGAGCAAAGTCTTTAGTCTTGCGGTTGATAAACTTGGCGAAAAGCGCGCAGCCATTTTTGAAGCCCAACTTATGATTCTTGACGATCCCATTCTGATTGAGACAATACGGCAGAGAATAATTGACGAAAAGAAATCTCCTGAATTTATAGTTGACGCAGAAATGTCCAAGTATCAGCAATTAATGAGCGCCTCTTCTGAAGCATACATGAAGGAGCGCTCTCTTGATATAAAGGATATAAAAGACAGGATAATTAGAAACTTAAAAAAGAGGAAATGGCTATCGAAAATTCTTAACAATGTGATTGTTGTTGCAAGCTCGTTGACTCCGGCAGACAGCGTTTTGTTTTCGAAAAACGATGTGAAGGGCTATGTAACAAATTTCGGCGGGTTAACTTCACACACAGCAATTGTAGCTCGCGCGCTGGATATTCCCGCCGTTGTCGGCGTTCATGACGCAACTTCCAAAATTTCTGACGGAGATTATATTATTGTCGATGGCTTTCATGGCGAAATAATAGTCAATCCCACAAAAAAGCAGATAAAGTTTTATGAAGAGAAAATTCGAAAAATAAACGATATAGATATTGAGTTTGCTAAACTAAAGGATAAACCTTCTGTCACAAAAGACGGCAGGGAAATCAAGCTTTACGCAAATCTTGACGTAACTTCTGAACTTGATCTCATACTTCAAAACTGTGCGAACGGGATCGGGTTACTGAGAACAGAGCAAATATTTCAAGGCACAGAAGCATTTCCGGATGAGGACGTTCAATTCGAATTTTACAAAGAAGTTGCCGAAAAACTTTATCCCGGAACAGTTACCATTCGTACTTTTGATATTGGCGGCGACAAAGTTCTTCCGTTCGATGTTAAAGAACCAAATCCGATGCTGGGTTGGCGCGGAGTAAGATTTTTACTCGATAATAATTCGCTTTACAAATCTCAAATTAGGGCGATACTTAAAGCAAGCAAGCATAAAAATGTTAAGATAATGATACCAATGATTTCATCGATTGCCGAGATTCGCAGGTCAAAAGAAATTCTTGAGATGTGTAAGCATGAACTTAGAGATGAGGGATTTGAATTTGATGAAAGCATTCCTTTTGGAATAATGATTGAAGTTCCATCTGCGGCAGTGATGGCTGAAGATTACGCAGAGGAAGTTGATTTTATAAGCGTTGGAACAAATGACCTTATCCAATATTTACTCGCCGTTGATAGAGGCAATGAAATAGTAAATGATTTGTATCAGGAATTTCACCCTGCCTTGATCCGTACATTGGATTTTATAATTAAAGCGGGTAAAATTACCGATACTGAAGTAAGCATCTGTGGAGAAATGGCTGCCGACCAATATGCAGTTCCTCTTTTAGTTGGATTAGGTTTTGAGTCATTAAGCATGAGTCCTTCTGCAATACCGGTTACAAAAAAAATAATTACAGATCTAAATTATCAGCAAGTTAAAAAACTTGTTTATGAGTGTCTCCATTATAAAACTGAGAGTGAAATAAAAACTGCTCTCAAAGATTTCTTCAACGAAAACTTAAAAGAAGAAGCAGAAAGAATTAAGTAATTAGTGATGAAATTTAGAGATTTATTTTTGCATTGATTCTTCGGATGGGAATTGTAATTTAGTTTCGTACTTATCGTATAGTAAATTTTGATCGGTTATTGAAAACAAAAATTATAAATATTCTTCTTTTATTGTCTTTTCTTCCGGGAATTGTATCATCGCAGTTCTATTTTTTCGGTAGAAATAAAGTTCAATACGAGGACTTTGAATGGCAGGTTCTCAAAACCGAGCACTTCAATATTTATTATTACGAAGAATTCGAAGAGATGGCTGAAATAGGCGCTCAGTATGCCGAGGATGCATACAACGATTTGAAAGTAAAATTCAACCATGTTGTTACAAATAAAATACCGCTAATATTCTATAATACACATCTTCATTTTCAGCAGACAAATACCCGCCCCGATTTTATTCCTGAAGGAGTTGGCGGGTTTTATGAATTCCTAAAAGGAAGAGTTGTTGTGCCGTATCTGGGTAATCTTTATCAATTCCGGCACGTAATCCGGCACGAACTAGTTCACGTTTTTATGATGAGCAAAGTGTACAATGTCCTAACAGATCACAGAATTCCTATCAACAGATATCCGCATCTGTGGTTCATAGAAGGACTTGCCGAATACTGGTCTTATGAATGGGACACTCAAGCAGAAATGGTTATGCGCGATGCTGTGATCAATAATCTATTCACCGGTCTAAAGAATATCAATAATGTTTACGGTTCGTTTTTAATGTATAAATTCGGACAGAATTTTCTTCACTTCGCTTCCGAATATTATGGCGAGGATAAAATTCTTCAACTTCTCGAAAATATCTGGCGCTTCGATAGATTTGATGAAAACATTGAATACGCTTTTGGGCAATCAATTGAAGATATTGATGATAGATGGGAATATTATCTAAGACAAAAATATTTTCCGTTATACTCAGATTTGGCTCCGCATAAAATACTTGGAAATAAAATTACTGAGAGCGGTTTTAATTTTTCTCCGGCGTATCTAAAATTGAATGAGAAAAATTATGTATTCTTTATAGCAAATAAACTCGGCTACACATCTCTGTACAAAATGGAACTTGATGAAAAATATCTTCCCGTTGATGACGAGGAAGTTTTGATTAGAGGTGAGAGTGAAGAAGTGTTTGAAGCATTTCATTTACTCAAACCTTCTCTAACCGCCTCAAAGAAAGGACTATTGGCATTTATAACAAAATCAGGCGGTACTGACGCAATTCATTTATATGATGCTGTAAATGATAATATCATTGATAAAATTCAGTTTAAAAACCTGGTTACAATTGAAGCGCCGCAGTTTTCAAACTCTGACGATAAAATTATTTTTTCTGCGGTTGATAGAAAAGGATTCAGTGACTTGTTCACTTATTCTATTCATAATAAAGAATTAGTCCGTCTCACAAACGATTACTATTCCGATACAGAACCGGTCTTTAGTCACGATGATGATTATGTTGTTTTCTCAAGCGACAGGACCGAAGGAATTTTTGCGCAGAAAAAAAATCTTTTCAAATATGAAATTAAGAGCGGCAGCATAGATTATCTTACATATACAGGATCGGATTTTTCAACTCCTCGGTTCAGTCCAGAAAACGGGGTGCTGTATTTCAAATCCGATTACGACGGAAATTTTAATATCTGGCATTTAGAAAAAGATGGGAATGACAATCCATCTGGTATGACAAGGGTTACTAACTTTTTAACAAGCGTTTTTGAATTTACATTTACTGAGGAGAGTAAACTCATTACTTCTGCAATAGAAAAATTTACTTTTCAATTCTACAATGTTAATCTTGCCGAAACAAAGGACAGCGCGAGTAAATTTGTTGCTTTCAATTATGATATGATTGGATCAAAATGGATTCCCGATAAAATTAGCGGCGAATCGTTAAAAGAAAAAATGGTGTACGAAAATGATTACACCTTGGATTATGCAGTAAGCCAGGTGATTGCTGATCCGGTCTACGGAGCGCGCGGAGGAGCATTGATGACACTCAGCGATTTACTCGGAGATGATCAATACGTTTTTTTAATTTATAACACTGCTGAAGTGCAGAGTGAAATATTGAAGCAGTTTAACGTGGCAATTTCGCGCGTAAACTTCAAACAACGAACAAATTTTGGTTATGGCATTTTCCATTTTAACGGAAAAAGATACGACATTCGCGAGTCGGAAGAATATTTTGACGAGAGAGCATTCGGCGGATATTTTAGTTTTGTTTATCCGTTTTCAACTTTTCAGAGAATTGAATCCAGCGTGAGTATTGCTAATTCGGATAAATCTTCGCTTGGAGAAATTGATTCGCGAAAGGCGCTGCTCGTTTCAAACTCACTTGCGTTTGTTCATGATAATTCTCTTTGGGGACCAACCGGACCGTTGGATGGATCAAGATTTAGGCTGCTGCTTGCCTACACGAGCGATGTTAAGTATAGCAACGTTAATTTCTATTCCGTTATTGCAGATTATAGAAAATATTTTAGAATATCGCGAACGGTATCTCTTGCATCGCGTGCGAGTATTTTTTATAACGAAGGCAAAGAAGCGCGAAGATATTTTGCAGGAGGAAGCTGGGATTTACGCGGCTGGAAACGTTTTTCGATTCGCGGCGAGAAACTGTGGCTTTCTTCTCTTGAATTGAGATATCCTTTGATTGACAGAATACTTATTGATTTTCCGTTTATGGGAATTGGGTTTGCCGGAATCCGCGGCGCAGCTTTTTTTGACGCAGGCAGCGCATGGGATGATGAGTATAAAGAAACACTCGGCAGCATGGGTGTGGGATTGCGAATAAACTTTTTAAACGCGATAACTTTCAGATATGATATTGGTAAAAAGTTAGAAAATAATTTTTCTAAAGTGCAGGAAAGTTTGTTTTATCAATTTTTTTTCGGGTGGGACTTTTAATGAGGCGTGCAATAAATACTGTTATAATTTTTATCTCGTTGGTTATAATCGGCTGCTCGAAATCAATTTCGCTTAGCTCCGTAAAAATAAATCAAGATGGTCATTTCTATTTGGGGCAGAGTGAATCTAAACCATTCATTTATGATTATGACATTTCCGATTCAATAAAATTATTATGGGAAGCGGAAGTTCACGGAAGTTTCAGCAATTGTTCACCGGTTATTTATGATGAATATATTTTCGCGGCAGATTTAGCAGGGAGGTTGTATGTGTTTGATGTGAATACAGGCAAGGAAATTGGCAGCGAAATATTTAAAGGCGAAATAAGAGCAACGCCTGTCATACGCAGCAGCACCATAATTCTTCAGATGAATGAATTCAAATCCCTATCGGGTAAAGTTATTTTCTTCGATTTCATACGCGGAAAAATTAAAAAGGAAATTGAGATTGAAGATAATTTGACAAACGATATTCTACCGCTGGAAGATGAATTTATACTTCTTACAGCAAATGGAATTCTTAGAAAATATTCTTTTAGCGGAAATGAGATATGGCAATCGAAGCAAGATGAACTTACTTATTCAAATCCCGTTTTGGCAGGGAATAAGATTTTATTCACAACTGTTTCGGGCAAATTGATAGCAGTGGATTTTGAAACCGGTAAAAAAATATACTCAAAAAATATAGGCGGCAGTTTTAGGTCGGGTGTTTATTCTGATGGAATATTTATAACCTCCGGAGATATGGATGGTAATCTTTATCGAATAAATTGTGAAGATGGAATTGTCATCTGGAAATTTTCATCAGGTTCAGAAATTCGTAATATTTCGCTAATCACCGGAAAGGGAATTTTAGTAAGCAACTTAGCAGGTAGAATAGCTTTATTGGAAGAGAATACCGGGCAAATAATTTGGGAAAGAAAAGCAAAAGGTGTTTTTAATTCAACACCGATTCTAGTTGGAAACACAATCATACAGCCGGATTTGGATATGGAATTGCTCTTCTTATCAATTGATGATGGCACTATTTTGAACAAACTAACTTTTGAGAAAAGGCTTAAAACAAGTCCGGTTATTTATAGAGATAAATTATTTATTGGTGCAGACAGAGGATTGTTATACTGCTACAAATTCAATTGAAGAAGCAAGACCAATAATTCTGTTCTGTTGAGATGTTTTACAAAAGATTTTATGGAAACAAATGATCGCAATAAAAAATAGATTGATTGCACAACCGATCGTGGTAATGATAATTTTTGTATTTACAAATATCTGGAGCCAGGAGTGCGTCAGCGAAGTTCATATAAAAACAAACGCACATAATTCAATTATTGAAATCAACGAAAATGTGTTGATCGCATCAGATACTACGCTTTCACTTAATCGAGGCGTCTATCAACTGAAAATAAAAGAGAGCAAAGTTAAATGGGGAAGCAGAACAATTCTCGATACAATGAACATCGTTAACTGCGATGAACAATTTTTTAGAGAGTATCATTTTGACTCTGAAAGAATGATTACATCTAATCCTACTGATGCGGACGTTTACTTGAATGGAATATTTATGGGACGTACTCCTTTGATTTATTCCGGAAATAATGAAACACTGCTTCTCTCAAAAAAGTATTTTGAAAGTAAATCCATTCGCTCTTCTGATGTGAGCGGCAAAATGGTTGTGTCTTTAAAACAAATTGAATTTAATTCTGAAACTGAATTCAGCGAGACTATTTTATTCAAAGTTCTGTTTGGGAGCGCTGTGATTCTAGGCAGCACGGCGGCTTATCTAAAAATAGAAGCAGATAGAAATTACGATAAGTATTTAGAAACGCAGGATAAAAAATATTTGAATACAGTAAATAGTCTCGATCTCTACAGCGGAATTGCTTTCGGCGCTCTGCAGATTAATTTTGGTGTGCTAATTTATAAGTTCATTTTTGAGTAATCATAACAATTAGAATTAGTTCTCAACTGTTTTTCGCAATTATGAAAAACAAGATCAATCATTCAATTATCATAATGGTATCTGCAACTATAGATAAATATTTCAATTACCTTAACTCGATAAACTAAGCGGTGTTCTCTATCAATTCTGCGTGACCAAAATCCGGTTAAGTCATATTTTAGCGGTTCTGGTTTTCCCATTCCCTCAAAAGGACTTCTCTGAATATCTTTTATAAGCTCGTTTATTTTTCTGAGGATTCTTTTATCTTCGGTTTGCCATGAGATATAATCTTCCCAAGAATTTTTTGAAAAAGTAATTTTCATCGAACATTAATTAATTCGTTTTTTACTATTTCTCCTTTCTTCATTTGATTTATGGATTCGTACAATCTATCCGCATTTGCTTTTGAACTCAATAGATGAACAGTTTCCATGATTGAGTTGTATTCATCCAATGAAATCAATACGGCGCCTTTACCGAGTCCTCTTTTAATGATAAGTGTTTCATTGTTTTGTTCAACATCGTCCAAAAATTTTTTAAGTCCGGTGCGGAATTCAGTGAAATTTGCTGCGATCATAAGAGTACCTACATCAGTTATTAAGACAGCACATATATACGTACATTATTTCAAAATATCAAACGAGAGTCCAATCTGAAAAGTCATATTGTTATTAACCCCACGTTTTAACGTGGGGTTAACAAGCTAAAAACAAACTTTCCCAAACGGGTTTTAACCCGTTTGGGTCTTTTCGGAGTGGACTCAAACGAAAAATAATTGAGAGATAATTAAAGTACAACATACAATGAGATGGTATTCTCAATGTGCCTCTAGCCAATTATCTCCGAAGCCAGTATCTACCACGACAGGAACATCAAGAGGAAGAGCTGTTTCCATTAAATTTTTAATTATAGGTACAACTTCATCGAGCTCATCTTTTGGAGCGTCAAACACTAATTCATCATGAACCTGTAAAACCATCTTCGTCTTGAATTTATCACGATTCAATTTGTTGTGAATATTTATCATGGCAAGCTTAATCATGTCCGCCGCTGTTCCTTGTATGGGCATATTAATCGCTACTCGTTCTTCAAACTGGCGCACCATTCTATTGCTGCTGTTAATGTTTGGGAGATAGCGCCTTCTTCCGAGAATTGTTTCAGCGTATCCATTTTCCTTTGCCTGCATAACTGAATCATCCATAAACTGCTTAACTTTTTTAAATGTCCCAAAATAAGTATCAATAATTCCTTGCGCGTGACTTTGCAGAATACCAAGTCGAGTTTTTAATCCAAACGCTCCGATTCCGTAAAGAATTCCGAAATTAACCTCTTTCGCTTTTCTTCGCATATCGTCTGTAACTTGGTCCGCGGGAACCTGAAATACTAAAGCTGCAGTACTTCTGTGAATATCTTCGTTATTCATGAATGCTTTTTTTAATCCTTCGTCGCCACAAATGCTCGCCATTATTCGCAATTCAATTTGACTGTAATCCGCACTGATTAAAACGTGTGATTCATCCGCTGGAACAAATGCTTTGCGGATTTCCTTTCCCAATTCTGTTCTGATAGGAATATTTTGAAGATTTGGTTCAAGACTCGAAAGTCTACCCGTTGAAGCAACAGTCTGATTGAACGAAGTATGAATTCTTCCTGTGTTAGGATCAATCAATTTTGGCAATGCTTCCGCATAAGTTGAATTTAATTTTGCAGCCTGTCTGTAATCAAGAAGAAGCTGAATAATTTCATTTTGTCCGAGAAGAGCTTCAAGTGAATGAGCATCGGTTGAAAATCCGGTTTTAGTTTTTTTTGTGGGATTCAAATTCAATTTCTCGAATAAAATATGCTGAAGCTGCTTTGTTGAATTTATATTAAATTCCTCTCCCGCAATTTTATAAATCGCTTTTGAATATTCTACAATATGAGTTAGTAATTTTGCACTAAAATTAGCAAGCGCATCAACGTCCAAACGGATTCCTGTTCTTTCCATATCCTCCAGCACCGGCACTAAAGGGAACTCAACCTCATGTGCTAATTTTAATAATTTTGCCTCTTTTGAAAGTTGCACGTTCAATTTTTCATAAAGCTGAAAGGTAATATCAGCGTCCTCACAAGCATAGTTTGAAAGAAAATCAATATCCGCTTCGAAAATCAGAGATGCATCTTTTTTTGTCCCTATCAATTCTGAAAGTAGAATAGGATTATAATTGAGATACTTATTCGATAGCGCATCCATTCCATGTTTTTGATCGGGGTCAATTATGTAGCTTGCGAGCATAGTATCAAAATGAAAATTCTTGACTGAAATTCCGCAAGTTCTTAAAACAGCGATGTCATATTTACCGTTTTGGCAAACTTTCTTGATCGATTCATTTTCAAAAAATGGAGTAAATATTTCTTTGAATTCATCAATGCTCAATCTGTCGTTTAGATCTTTAGCGAAAAGATCACCTCTCTCCATAAAGGGATTAACAGCCACAAAGTACGCTTCTCCGGCTTCAAAGCAGAATGATGCACCGGCAAGATTAATATTCAATACATCCAGTGAATCTGTTTCGGTATCAAAAATAACTAGCCCCTGTTTTTGAAGGAGTGATGTCAATTTTCGGGCGTCTTCATTATTTCTAATCAATTTATATTTTACTTTTGATTTGTCGAATCTTCGTTCATGTTCTACTTCAATTTCCGGTGCAGTTTCATTTTCAGAACTTTGTGCTTTGTTAAACAGAGCGGTAATTTTACCGCCGTAATTTTTGAATTCGAGTTCTTTAAATATTTCCAGCAGCAATTCAAAATTCGGTTCGGTGAATTTTGCTTCTTCAAAATCAAATTTTATTGGAACATCTTTTACAATAGTTGCCAGCGTTTTTGAAAGAAAGGCATTTTCTCTGTTCGCTTCTAATTTAGTCTGGACTCCTTTCTTGCTAATTTTATCAATGTTAGCATAAAGATTCTCAAGGGATCTAAATTCTTGTAAGAGCGGAACGGCGGTCTTGGGACCAATACCTGCAACACCTGGAATATCATCGGAACTATCTCCAACGAGCGCAAGAAAATCAATCATCTGATCAGGTGAAATTCCCAAATCTTCTTCAACGGATTTTTTATCTACAATTACTATCTCATCCGTTGATTTGCCAGGTTTAATAAGAAAAACATTCTCTGTTATTAATTGAATGTAATCTTTATCAGGAGTAACGGCGTATGATATTAACCCATGCTCTTCTGCTTTACAAACTGCTGTTCCTATTATATCATCAGCTTCATAACCAGGTATTATATACAACGGAATATTGAAGGCAGAGACAATATCTTTAATCCGCTGCAATTGTGGAATCATATCATCAGGCATTTGGGAGCGTGAAGATTTGTAGAGATCATACATCTCGTGCCGGAAAGTTTTTTCTTTCGAATCGAATGCTACCGCAAGGTAATCCGGATTAGTGTCTTCAATTATTTTCAGTAATTGACTTGTGAATCCAAATACCGCTGAGGTAGATTCTCCCGCAGAATTTTTCAATGGACGATTAATAAATGCAAAATACGCTTTGTATGCAAGAGCCAACGCGTCAACAATAACAAATTTTTTTTTATCTGACATATATTTATCACTTTTTCATAAATTTGAGGTGAAGTTATTATAGTATCTTGAAACACTAAACCATAATAACAATTTATAACTTAAATTTGGAAATCAATGAACGCCAAAAAATACTTTCTTCCGCTGATTATTATAATCATTAATCTTGCGACTTACACTTATTCGCAAAACACAGAGTACATTTACACTGCAACGTGGAATCTTGAAAATCTTTTCGACACAATTGATGATGCAGACACAAAGGATGAAGAGTTTACGCCAAACGGAGCAAAAAATTGGACTGAGGAAAAACTCACTGAGAAAATTTACAATTTGTCGCGTGTAATTAAATATATGAATGAACTTCGCGGTCCAGATATTTTGGGCGTTCAAGAAGTAGAGCACGAACATTTGCTTAAAACTCTGTTGGAAAAACATTTCTGCGATAGAAATTATAAAATAGTCTATAAAGAATCGCTTGATGGTCGCGGAATCGACAACGGACTTATTTATAACGCGGATAAATTCACATTCATTGAGAAAGAATTACTCGAAGTAAAATTAAAAGACGGCTGGCAGACAAGATATATTTTGCGTGTAAGATTAAAACACAATAAGAATGAAATTATTTCCGTTTTTGTGAATCATTGGCCATCACGAAGCGGGGGACAGGAAAGATCCGAGCCGGGTAGAATTATAGCCGCTGAGACGCTTAAAGATAAGTTAGAGCAAATTAAAAAAAATCAGCCCAATGAACATATAATAATTCTCGGCGATTTTAACGATGAGCCAATAAATACATCTTTGCAAATTGTTGAAAAAGCAGACGGAGAAAACAAATTAATCAGAAATCTATCAAAGGATTTAGCAGCGACTGGAAAGGGTTCTTATAAATTTGCTGATAAATGGAATATGCTCGATCAAATCCTAATATCAAAGAATTTTGAAGATGGAATTGGGATTGAATATGTAAACGATTCGTTCGAGATAATTTCACCTGAATTTGCGCTAACAAAAACCGGATCGTACAAAGGTACATTCAGACCAACTTTTGGCGGGAGGAATTATCTCGGCGGTTTCAGCGATCATTTTCCTGTCGGAGCTTTATTTAAGTTTATTCAATAAATATAAAATTGATTGGTTTTTTTGAATAATACATTTTAGATTTTGATAAGCATTTAAATCTGTTTAAGTTTCGCAGGAAATATTTGAGTCCACTCCGAAAAACCCCAAACGGGTTAAAACCCGTTTGGGAAAGTTTGTTTTTAGCTTGTTATCCCCACGTTAAAACGTGGGGTTAATAACAATATGACTTTTCAGAGTGGACTCA
>Ga0180009_10001814_pt1 | contig 25542 bp, 23 predicted proteins | sample OS_PC_MetaG_FD_123537 | JGI IMG/M metagenome (GOLD analysis project Ga0180009, IMG submission 123537) | Groundwater microbial communities from the Aspo Hard Rock Laboratory (HRL) deep subsurface site, Sweden - OS_PC_MetaG | ecosystem: Environmental > Aquatic > Deep subsurface > Groundwater...
CCGAAGCTGTTCCGCCTGACGAAGGGCGGCAAGCTGATCGCGGAAATCTTCACCGGCGAGACGATCAACACACCTTCGATGCTGGCGCTGGAAGACTACCTCGATGCACTGTCATGGGCGGAAGCGATCGGCGGGCTGCCGGCGCTGCACGCCAGGGCAGATGCCAACGCAAAGATGCTGAATGACTGGGTCGACCGGACGGCATGGATCGACAATCTGGCTGTCGATCGGGCGACGCGTTCCAACACCGGCGTGTGCCTGAAGATCGTCGATCCCGACGTGGTCGGCCTCAATGCGGATGCACAGGCGGCGTTCGCCAAGAGTATCGTAGCGATGCTCGACAAGGAGGGTGTCGCCAAGGACATCGGCTCCTACAGGGATGCGCCAGCCGGCTTGCGCATCTGGTGCGGCTCGACGATCGAGACGAGCGATGTGGAAGCACTGCTGCCGTGGCTCGATTGGGCATTTGCTGAAGCGAAGTCAGCTCTGGCAAAAGCCGCCTGAGGGCGGGAGCCCATTTTCATCGACGCAATTCTCGATTCCGACCGGCCAGCCCTCGTGTTCCGGCTCTGATATTTGCCCCACCCGTGCGGCAAGGCTCAGAGCGAATGTGCTAACCAATTGGAACACTAGCAGCAATTGGTGCGCGGGCGGTCGTACAGGCTTGAAAGGACTTTAACATGACGACGCCAAAGGTTCTCATTTCCGATGAGTTGTCGGACAGCGCGGTACAGATCCTCAAAGACCGCGGCATCGATGTCACATTCGAACCGAAGCTGGGAAAGGACAAGGAGAAGCTTGCCGAAATGATCGGCGGCTACGATGGTTTGGCGATCCGTTCGGCGACCAAGGTTACCGACAAGCTGATCGCGAAGGCCGATAGGTTGCGCGTCGTCGGGCGGGCCGGGATCGGGGTTGACAACGTCGACATCAAGGCCGCGACTTCGCGCGGCATCATCGTGATGAACACTCCGTTCGGCAATTCGATCACGACGGCCGAACATGCCATCTCGTTGATGCTGTCGCTGGCGCGGCAGATCCCGCAGGCGAATGCGTCGACGCATCAGGGCAAGTGGGAGAAGTCCCGCTTCATGGGCGTCGAGTTGTTCAACAAGACGCTCGGTATCATCGGTTGCGGCAACATCGGTGCGATCGTCGCCGACCGCGCGCAGGGGCTGAAGATGCGGGTCATCGCATTCGATCCGTTTCTTTCTGCCGAACGGGCGCAGGAACTCGGGGTCGAGAAGGTGGAACTCGATTCGTTGCTGGCGCGGGCGGATTTCATTTCGCTGCACACCCCGCTGACGGATCAGACCCGCAACATCCTTTCCAGCCAGGCGCTGGCCAAGACCAAGGCGGGGGTCAGGATCATCAACTGCGCGCGCGGCGGGTTGATCGACGAAGCGGCCCTGGCGGCGGCGCTGCGGGAAGGCCATGTCGGCGGAGCCGCGCTCGATGTATTCGCGCAGGAGCCGGCGGCAGCCCACGAGTTGTTCGGCATGGACAACGTCATCTGCACGCCTCACCTGGGCGCGTCCACTGGCGAAGCGCAGGAGAATGTCGCCGTGCAGGTGGCAGAGCAGATGGCCGATTATCTGCTCAAGGGGGCGATCACGAACGCGATCAACTTCCCGTCGATCTCGGCGGAAGAAGCTCCGCGATTGACGCCCTGGGTGTTGCTTGCCGAGCAGCTCGGTTCGTTTGCCGGTCAGCTTACCGGAGTCGCCTTGAAGGGCGTGCGCATCGAATATTGCGGTGAGGTTTCCAAGCTCAACAACAAACCGATGACGGCGGCGGCGCTGGCCGGCGTGATGCGCTCGACGCTGCAAGACGTCAACATGGTCTCGGCAGGCGTGATCGCGAAAGATCGCGGCATCGCGGTCGAGGAACTGCTTTGCGATGCGGGCGGCATCTATGAAAGCTTCGTCAAGTTGACGGTGAAGACGGCCGAGTACAACCGCTCGATTGCCGGCACCGTGTTCTCCGATGGGCGGCCGCGCATCATCCAGGTGCGCGACATCAATATGGACTTCGAGCTGACGCCGCACATGATGTTCGTGCGCAATTCCGACAAGCCGGGGTTCATCGGCAGCTTCGGCCAACTGCTCGGCGATCACGGCGTCAACATCGCGACCTTCAATCTCGGCCGGGAGAAGCCAGGCGGGGATGCCATCACCGTCGTCGCGCTGGACGAGCCGATTACGGACGATGTGCTGGCGGAGGTGACGGCGCTGCCGCATGTGGTGCGCGCCAGGCGGCTTGCGGTCTAGTCACGGCGGCGGCGGGGCTCGCGGTATTTCGGCGAGGTCGCAGGGGTGGACGGCGGTCTGAGGTGTCGTCATAAAAGGGGCGGTTTCTCCGACGACGGCTGACAGCCGAACGAAGCTTGCCCGAAAGGTTTGATGATGACTTCCGTTGCCCCTCTGCGCGCTGTCCTGCTGGCGTCCATGTGTATTTCGATGCCAGGACTGGCGGCGACGGCTTTTGCCGACGACCTGAAGGCGGTTTCGTCGATCGATGCGGTGACCGTATTCCCTGCTGGCGCGGAAGTGACGTGGACCGCGAAAGTGGAGGTTCCGCCAGGAGAGACGACGCTGATCTTCGACGACCTGCCCGCCGAAACCGTGCCCGGGTCGATCCGGGTCGAGGGGCAGGCGGGCGCGGCGCTGAAAATCGGCTCGGTGGATCAGAGGCGGATGTTCGTTCCGCAATCGGGTGGCGACCATAGTGCGGATCGGCGGCGCATCGAATCGGAGATCGAGAACCTCCGGGATCAGCGACTGATCCTCGAAGGCAATCTGCAGGCAGCGCAGACACAGCAGACGCTTCTCAATAATCTTGCCAACCTGCCCAACGTGTCGCCCGGGCGCGAGAGCGGCGCCGGCGGTCAGCCGGACTGGTCGGCGCTGCTCGGCGTCATCTCGCGCGGGATGGGGGAAGCGCAGCAGACCATGCTGACGGCGCGCGTGGAGATGCGCGATCTCGACCGGAAGGTGGCGGATCTGGAGGCGAAGCTTTCCGAACTGGCTCCCAAACGTATCGAGCGGACCGAAGTGAAAGTGCACGTCATTGCAGACAGTGCGCTCGAAGCGGATATGACGTTGAAATACCAGGTGCGCAGTGCGTCGTGGACGCCTTCCTACGAAGCCCGCCTCGACACCGGCGATGCGGCATCGTCGGCAAAGCTGCAACTGGTCCGCCGCGCCACAATCTCGCAACGCACAGGCGAAGATTGGATGGATGTGGGCGTTGCGCTGTCGACGACACGGCCGACGTCGGGTTCGACGGCGCCGGATCTGCGGCCGATCGTGATCGATATTCTGGAGCCGCGCCCGCCGCGGCCCGTCGCCGAGGTCGGTGGCGGCATGATGAGCATGGCCGACGAAGCTGCGGAGAAGAAGGATCGCCGCCGCTACATGGCACGCCGGGCGGCGCCGACGGCGATGGAGCCGGAGGTTGCCGCCGCACCTGTCGTTGCGGAAGCCGAAGTTTCGCCATTCCAGGCGGTCTTCAAGGTGCCCGGGCGAACTGACATATCCGCGAGCGGTGAAGAAAAGAACGTGGTGATAGCCTTCGAGGACTTCTCTGCAGCCCTGCACGTCAAGGCCGTGCCGAAGGAGGCGGCGACCGCATTTCTCTACGCCAAGCTGAAGCGAGATGGAGAAACCCCGCTGCTGCCGGGTCCGGTGACGCTGTTCCGTGACGGAACATTCGCCGGCAAGGGGCAATTGCCGCTGATTGCCGGGGAAGAACACGAAATCGGGTTCGGTGCCGACGATCTGGTGCGCGTCAAGCATGCCATCTTGCAGGAGAAACGCGGCGAGACAGGCCTCATCTCGACGACGCGGACCGATGACCGCAACTACAAGATGACGGTCACGAACCTGCACAAGCAGAAAATCGACGTCACGGTGCTCGATCAGGTGCCCGTCTCGGGCAACGAAAAAATCGAGGTGTCGCCGGCTCGCGGCAGCGAACCCACGAAAAAGGATGTCGACGACAAGCGCGGCGTCGTTGCCTGGGAATTCTCGCTGGCGCCGCAGGAAGAAAAGACGATCGATTTCGGCTATGTCGTGCGCTGGCCGCCTGACAAGGAAATCGTTTATCGGAAGAAATGAAGGGCCGGTCGCGATTTCCGGGTGGCTGCTGAGCCGGAGGCGGCGGCAGGGTGAATTCCTTGCCACTGCCTTCGACGGAGGCTAATTCTGGCGCATCTAATCGGCAGAGGATGCGGTTTGAGAGGCGTTCCATGAACAAGACATCACTTTTCCTCATCGGACTTCTGGTGTTCGCGGTGGCGGCCGGCGGCATGTGGTATCGCGTGGCCGGAGCTCCCGGCGCCATGCAGCGCTATCAATGGGTGCTGGAGCAGACCGGCCTGAGCAAGCCCAGCGAGAGCGCGGCGCCTGATCAATCGGAAATCGGAGCGGCGACCAAGGATGCAGACGGACGGACACGAGCCGCGAAGCGCGATCCGGCCAATTCCGATAGGGTCGCCGCGCGTCAGGACCGCCGCCAAAAGCGCGAGCAGCTCGAGTTGTTCAAGCTTGGGCTCGACCTTGCCAACATCCTGGTGGGCCTGATCGGCATCTACCTTGCGGTCAGCGGGATGCGCATGCGCCGGGAGTCGCAGCACCAGGGCTGAAGCGGCCGCTTTGCCTGAGCACCGGACAGGCAAGTGCGTTAGCCGGCTTTTATAGATAGCTTATTTTGACAAGCAGCTGGGTTCAGAGTAACCGGCGGCGTTGGACCCGAGGGTCCAACGTCACCTACAGCATGCCGAAAGGGCGGAAATGTCGAACGTGGTGGTTGTCGGGGCCCAATGGGGCGACGAAGGCAAGGGCAAAATCGTGGACTGGCTTTCGGAGCGCGCGGATATCGTCGTGCGTTTCCAGGGTGGGCATAATGCCGGCCATACGCTCGTCATCGGCGGCAAGACCTACAAGCTGTCGCTGCTGCCCTCGGGCGTCGTCCGCGAAGGCAAGCTCGGTATCATCGGAAACGGCGTGGTCATCGACCCATGGGCGCTGTCCAAGGAAATCGAGACGCTGAAGGGGCAGGGCGTCAACATCACGCCCGACAACCTGAGAATTGCCGAAAATGCGACGCTGATCCTGCCGTTGCACCGGGAGCTCGACCTGTGGCGCGAGGAGGCTGCCGGCGGCGGCAAGATCGGCACGACAGGGCGCGGTATCGGCCCGGCCTACGAGGACAAGGTCGGGCGGCGAGCGATCCGGGTCAACGACCTTGCCAACCCCGATACGCTTGGTCCGAAGATCGAGCGCATACTTGCCCACCACAACGCGTTGCGGCGCGGGCTCGGAAAGCCCGAATTCAAGGCAGAAGATCTCAAGGCTGCACTGGAAGACGTGCGCGGCGGCATTCTTCCCTATGTCGATGTCGTCTGGGATCTGCTCGACAAGGCGCGGCGGGCGGGCAAACGTATCCTGTTCGAAGGCGCGCAGGGGGCGCTCCTCGATATCGATCACGGAACCTATCCGTTCGTGACGTCGTCGAACACGGTGGCGGCTCAGGCGGCGACCGGATCAGGGGTCGGTCCGCGGGTGATCGGCAACGTGCTCGGCATCGCAAAGGCATACACAACCCGGGTCGGGTCCGGACCATTTCCGACAGAGCTCGAGGATGAGATCGGGCAGAGAATCGGCGAGCGCGGGCGGGAGTTCGGCACGGTTACCGGACGCCAGCGGCGGTGCGGCTGGTTTGACGCGGTGCTGGTGCGTCAAACCATCAAGGTCTGCGGCATCAATGGTATAGCATTGACAAAACTCGATGTTCTCGACGGCTTCGAGGAGATCAAGGTCTGCGTCGGCTATGAGCTTGACGGTCAAAGGATCGACCGCTTGCCTGCCGGGCAGAATGCGCAAGCCCGTATCAAGCCGATGTGGGAAACCTTCGAAGGCTGGTCGCAGTCGACCCAAGGGGCGCGCTCATGGGCGGAATTGCCGGCGCAGGCGGTCAAGTATGTGCGGCATATCGAGGAACTGATCGAGTGTCCGGTGACGCTGCTATCGACCTCGCCGGAGCGCGACGACACGATCCTGATGCGCGATCCGTTCGAGGATTGATAAGGCCGATCGTTCGCCCGCGGGTGTTTCTCTGCGGGCGTTCTCCGGTAGGCGTGAGCGATGTTCATGTGACGTTTCACGTGAAAGAGGCCCGGAGGGTTGCTAGATTTCTATCGTGAAATCAGCTACTTATCCGGCTGGTCGGTGCGGATTGCGCGGATGGGTCCGTGAAACCTTGCAATTGCGCCCGGCGCCAGTTCAAAAGCCAGAATGCGCCCAGGATCAACCGGACCAGGGAAGACGATCTGGTCGCGGGGCACCGGAACGAACCCGAATTTCCCGTAGTAGGAGGAATTCCCGACCAGGATGACCAACTGGAGACCCTTCTCCCGGGCCGCTGCAAGGCTCGATGCGATCAGTTGGCGGCCATACCCCTTGTTGACGTACTGAGGTTCAACGGCGAGCGGCCCGAGTAGCAGTGCGCCGCCGGTGCCGCCAACTTCGATCTCGGTCATTCGGACGGCGGCAATGAGCGTGCCGTCGCGCTCGGATACTCTGCAGAACTGCGAGATCGGCGGCGTGCCTTCGCGGATTCGGTAGGCGGTCAAGGCGAAACGGCCGGGTCCGAATGCGCGGCGGTGCAGTTGCAGGATTGCGGGAAGGTCGGCAGCCTTCGTTTGCCGCACTTCGGCGGGGCCGAAGTTGTCTTTTGGTCCGATTGCAGTGGTGTCGGGGGTGCCTTGTATGGCTTGCTTCGCGGTCATGACCAGAGGTCCGAGGTTCGGACGCCGGATATGACCTCGTCGATCCGGTCGCGGGTGGGCGGGTGAATGTCGACTGGCAGGTCGTCTGGAGCGAAAAAGCCGTGGTCGGCGATCTCGCGGTTCGGTTTGGGTGGTTCGGTCTGGCGCCATTCGCGAATGGCGAAAAGGGCTATATGATCACCAGGGAAGAACTGGAAATTGGCGTAAAGTCCGAAGAGTACCGGGGGGGCGGTCAGTTGCACGCGGGCTTCCTCGAACAACTCGCGCTCGAGGGCGGCCTGGATGGTTTCATTTTTCTCCACCCCGCCGCCGGGAAAGTGCCATCCGGGCCGGTAGGTGTGGCGAATGAGGAGAATTTTGCCGTCGTCAGTCAAGACGCAGCCCTGGGCTCCGATCGTCAGCGCACGGGTCGTGCGCCAGTAGTATTGCAGCGTTTTGGTAACAAGTCCGCTGGACTTCATCTCGATCAGGTGCCTCTGTGGTGCCGCCTCTGGTGGTTGTCTCTTTATTGCAGCGTAGCGGCAAAAACATGAGGTTGCAGGAGACAATGCCTATGGCGGGCAGTGAACTTTTGACGCTGGCCCATTTATCGGATCTGCACCTGCCGACGGTGGGCGGGTTCGGGCCGCGACACTGGACGCTGAAACGGACCCTTGGCTACCTCAATTGGCAAAGGGGGCGCAAGCGGTGGTTCACGCGTGGCGCCGTCGATGCGCTTGTGAAGGACATGGCCCAACAGCGCCCCGATCATATCGCACTGACGGGGGATCTGGTTAATCTCGGTTTACCTTCGGAACTGGCGGCAGCGCGGTCGTTCCTGGAAGATCTGGGATCGCCCGACGAGGTCAGCGTGGTTCCTGGAAACCACGACATTTATGTGCCTCTACGACGCGATCCGGGGGTGGCCCGTTGGCGCGATTACATGGCGTCAGACGCTTTCGGGCGGGAGATCATGGCCGGTATTAGAGTGCGGCGGGATGGGTTCCCCTATGTCAGGCGGCGCGGGCGTATCGCCCTGATAGGGCTCAATTCATCGCTGCCGATGCCACCGTTCGTCGCCGCGGGCCTGCTTGGTGGGGAGCAATTGACGGCGCTGGAGCGGATACTCGGGCTCATCAGGCAGCGGGGTCTGGTGCGGGTCGTGATGATCCACCATCCCCCGTTGGCGGGCCTGGCATCGCGCCGCAGGGGTCTGCACGACGCGCAACTTTTTGCCGATGTGCTTGCCCGCAGTGGGGCAGAGCTGGTTCTGCATGGGCATAATCATACCAATACGCTGGCGTGGACGAAGGGCGCGCACGGTGCGGTGCCGGTCGTGGGGGTCGCTGCTGGAGGGATGTCGGGGGCCGGAAAAAGGTCGCATGCGCTGGGGCGGTATAATCTCATGCGCTTTACCGATTCAGGTGGCACACTGGGGATTGAACTGGTCGGGCGAGGCTTTTCGGCGCCGGGCGGCGAGGTTATGGAATTGGAACGCAAGTCGCTCGCGATGTTGGGGGCGGGAGACGCCGCCGACCCTGTGACCGCCTGAAGTTTTGCGAAACGCATGTCCCGGACGCGATCCGCGCAATTGTGATAGGCCCATGCAAAGACAAATCAAAGCGTCCGTTTCGACCCCGTTGTGGGCGATTACACTTGCCGCTGCGTCGATCGCTGCGATCGGTATGGGTATCCGGCAGGTCATGGGCCTATACTACGTACCGGTCAGCGATGCGCTGGGGCTCGGGCGTGAATCGTTTGCGCTGGCGATCGCGATCGCCAACCTCGTCTGGGGAATATCTGCACCCGTGACCGGCGCGGTTTCCGACAAGTACGGGACCGGGATCGTCGTCGTTTTCGGGGCTCTGACGACAATCGCCGGACTTCTCCTGATGTATGCGGCGCAAAGCGAGATCGATCTTTATCTGGCCGGTGTCTTTCTCGGTTTCGGCGTCGCGGGGGCCGGTGTCAACGCGGTCGTTGGTGCTGTTGGCCGGGCTGCCGCGCCGGAGGAACGCTCGGCGGCTATCGCGTGGATAGGCATGGGGGCGGGCATCGGGTTTCTCGTAGCGCTTCCCTATGCGCACCTGCTGATGACGGAATTCGGCTGGCAGACGAGCCTTCTGCTGTTGGCTTCGACCGCTTCGCTGATCCTGCTGCTGGCGTGGCCGGTGAGCGGCCGCCCGGAGCAGTTGTCCGGCCATGCCGCATCGCAGTCGCTCTGGGCGGCGGTGAGCGAGGCTGCAAAGCATCCAAGTTTCTGGTTGCTCAATGCCGGCTTTTTCGTATGCGGGTTCCACGTCATCTTCTACGCCACGCACCTGCCGGCCTACGTCGCCGACCAAGGTCTCGGCGCGGAGGTCGGCGTATGGGGCCTGATGGCGGTGGGCCTGGGTAATCTTGCGGGGACGTACCTGGCCGGACAGTGGGGAAGATATTATTCCAAACGGATCGGCCTGACGCTGATCTACAGTCTGCGTTCACTGGTTTTTCTCGGGTTTCTGTTGCTGCCGATCACTCCGGCGACCGTGATTTTTCTCAGCGGGGCTTTGGGGATATTGTGGCTGTCGACGGTGCCGCTGACGTCGAGCCTGGTTGCGACATTCTTTGGCGCCAAGTGGATGACGATGCTCTACGGCATCGTGTTCTTTTCCCACCAGCTCGGATCGTTCCTTGGGGCGTGGATGGGCGGTGCGATTTACGACCGCTTGCAGTCATACGATGCAATGTGGTGGATTTGCGTGGTGCTTGGAGTCGTGGCGAGCATCCTGCATTGGCCAATCGTCGAGCAGCCGGTGGCGCGGCCTGTCACAGAGGCTGCCCGATAAACCAGGAGAAAGACGGTAATGACTGCCGAGGCCCGGGAGACCGAAAGCAAGATTGCAAGAGACGGCAGACGATCGTCGGGCTCGATGCCGGGTTCGGTGCGTCTTGCCGTTGGGGTGCTGCTGGCGGTGATCGTCGCCGGGGCGCTCTATCTTCTTGCAGTCCGGGGCGATGCACTTCTTGCCGATCTTGCGGCTATTGCGGCGTTGATCTGCGGTTAAACCGCCTCAAGGCTGCGATGTTCCGTGGCTGTTATTCCATTCTGCGCGTTTTGATCTGTTGCCGGGTCCGCACTGTGTCCGGGCCTACGTAACGCGACGGTAGCGAATCGCTCGTCAAGGGATCATGCTTGCCGGGCAAAAGGCAGATCGCCTCTGCGTCATCTCCGGCGCGTGGCCGGCTTTGGTGGGTTTTGTTGCGGGGGGAACGGATGAGGTTCACGCCAAATCGGCTTGCGGGGTATGCGGGGTTTGCGCTTGCCGTGATGTTGGCCATCGAGGGGTTTGATGGCGAGCCGCACCAGATTGCAGTTGCGGCGATATCGGCGGCGACGGCGGCTTCGGGTGAGGCTGCGGAAGCCAAGGGTGCCGGCGCGCTGGGGGTGTACTTGGATCACCGCGGCGATGGCGCGGTGGAATTCGCCGACTGCGGCGGCAAGCTCTGCGGCCGCGTGGTGTGGGTTCGCCAAGGTCTTCCAGCCGATGCGTGCGGCAAGGAAGTCATCGGAAGCGTCGCCCGCATTCGCGAAGGCGTGTGGGACGGCGGCTGGATACTCGATCCTGAGATCGATCAGAAATTCGACGTTGAAATCAGTAAGCTCAGCGATGAAGAAATTCAGGTGCTTGGTTATCTCGGCAGCAAGGATCTGAGCGAGACGTTCGTCTGGAAGAAGGCGCCGCAAGGTCTTGTGAAGTGCACGGTACAGCGTGACGTTGCACTGGTGCCCGGGAAATGAAGCGGGGCCGTTTCGAATTTCAGAAAAATAGAGGGGCGAGCGGAAGGCTCAAAGTAATAACACTCCCAACGGAGGGCGCCGTTGGGAGCGTTATCCAGGGGATTCCCCCCCGTTTAGGCCTCGCTGAACGCAGCATCTGCGGGGTTGATACTATCGTACGGCGTGGCTTTCCAAATTTTCGATAGTCGGCGCAACAACTCCCATTGTACTGCGGGATCATTTTGCGAAATCCGCTCCGCGCGCTGACAGGTTATGCAGAGGCTATTCCACAAGATGTCGCATGTAAATGGGAAAAATTCCTTCAATCCAGAGTATGAACTCAATCGTCGTCCGTCGTTTTGAAATGTCTTTTTGCGCTGCACCGTCGATGGCGGTGGAATTCCATTAATATAATCAGGCCGTTTTGGTCGCCAGGAATCACCTTGTTGCAGCGCGGTGCGGGCGGGCGTCAACTTAGGGCGATCGCTCATCAATACTTTTGATGAAGGCGATCAGCGCCATCGTGTCGTATGCCGATAGCTGCATTGGCCGGATGAGGTTCGGTGACAGTGTCGGATCGTCCTGTGGGAGGCCTGCATAGTGGGCGATGACCTCGCGGATGGAATTCCGCGAGCCGTCGTGCATGAAAGGGGCTGTGCTCGATAAACCGCGCAATGTCGGTGTCTTCATCGCTTGTCGAGACAGGCCGGTGCGATGCAGGCGATCATCGGTGAACCGCCAGCCGCTATGGCAGGATACGCAGCCGGCCTTGCCGACGAAAAGCGCGAAACCCTGCTGCTCGAGCCGTGAGAGGCTGGCGGTTTTTCCGGAGACGAATTCGTCGAAGCGGGTCAACGGTGAAACGAGGGAGCGCTCGAAACTCGCCAACGCGGCGACGATGTTTGCCTTTGTTGGTTCGGGGTTGTGCGGGAACGCCTTGCGGAGCTGCTCGTCGAGCGCACGATCGGCGGAGAGGCGGGATAATATTGCTCCCCACGAGCCGGCCATTTCCTGCGGGTGTTCGATGGGGAAGGGGGCCTGCTCTTCGAGGCTATTCGCGCGGCCGTCCCAGAAAAATCTGCCGGCCCAAGCCAGATTGAAAAGCGTCGGCGTGTTCGCGAGTCGGGTCTTGCCGTCGATGGGTTTAGCGCGCGCCCGGCCATCGGTGTAATCGCGGTCCGCGTCGTGGCAGGTTGCGCACGATCGGTTGCCAGCTCCCGAAAGGCGTGTATCGGCAAACAGCGTCTGGCCGAGCCGGATTTTTTCGCGCGTGAGGGGATTATCGGGCGGGGCGGGGATTTGTGAAATTCCGGTCGGGGGCCTGGCAAATATCTCGCGCCATATGGGTAGGGTGCCGTCTGCGGAAGCGGTTTTGATCGGAGCCGCGGCAATCAGAAAGAACGCCAGGCAAATCTTGAGGGCGGTCGATCGAGAGGGTGACGACGGCGGCGTCAAGCGGGAGGGGGCCGCGGGCATCAACCGTGCGTAGCAAGCCTGTGCCAGGAAACATCCCCCGGTCGGGTCGAACGGGCGGCGCTTGATCAATTGCATTCAACAGCTGTCGCGGTAGGTGTGCGTGCGTCCTTGGCGGTCGGTGACGCTATAGGCGTCGTCATCGCCGGCGGCGCGGTCGAGATAGGTCGGTCCGACGGGAACCTTGCCGTGGGCGCCGGGGATGTCGAGGACATACGTCGGCATGGCAAGTCCGGACAGGCGGCGGCGTAGCTCGGCCATGATGCGCCTGCCGGTTTCGAGCGGAACCCGGAAGTGTCCTGTCCCGGGTGCGAGATCGGGGTGGTGCAGATAGTAGGGCTTGATGCCGAATTCGACGAAGCCGCGCATGAGCGCTTCGAGGGTTTCGGCGTCGTCGTTGACGCCGCGCAAAAGCACGGTTTGGCTGACGAGCGAGATGCCCGCAGATGACAGGCGGCGGCAAGCTTGCCGTGCTGCCTCGGTCAACTCCATCGGGTGATTGGCATGGAGCGCGAGGAAGGCGGTTGGCCGTGACGAAGCGAGGGCTGCGACGAGTTCGTCAGTCACCATTTGCGGGGCGACGGCTGGAACGCGGGTATGCCAGCGGATGACCTTCACGTGGGAAATTGCGGACAGGCGATGAGTCAAGTTCGCGATGCGCCTTGGCGACAGGATCAGCGGATCGCCGCCGGTCAGGATGACTTCCCAGATTTCGTTGTGATGAGCGATGTAATCCAAGGCTTGATCGAGCGCGGCTTCATCGAGTGCGTCGCCGTGCTGAGGCCCGACCATTTCGCGGCGGAAGCAAAACCTGCAATAGACCGGGCAGATGCCAACGGCCTTCAACAAGACACGGTCGCGGTAGCGGTGGACGATGCCGCGCACGGGGCTCTTGTCGTTATCGCCGATCGGGTCGTCGCGCTCATCGGGACGGCGGTCCAGTTCGGCAATCGAAGGAATGAACTGGCGGGCCATCGGGTCGGCGGGATCGGAATCGTCGATAAGGGCCGCCATGGCGGGGGTGACGGCGATGGCATATCGCTCGGCGACCTCGCGCAGCGCCGTCGATTCGGTTTGCGAGATGAGGCCGGCCTCGCGCAGCGCTGGCAGCGATTGGAGGGTTTTGTCGGTCGTATTCGCGGTCATTGCTCTAGAGGTGTCCAGAGCACCTGATCGATATGGGTGGCGCCGGTCGCCAGCATGACGAGGCGGTCGAAACCGAGGGCGCAGCCCGCAGTGCCGACGGGCATTCTTGCGACGGCATTGAGGAAGTCTTCGTCGAGCGGATAGCGTTCGGCGTACAGGCGTTGCTTTTCGTCCATTTCGGCGGCAAGTCCCGTGCGTACCATTTCGGCGTCGTTGCTTTCGGAAAAGCCGTTGGCGAGTTCGATGCCGGCGGCAAACGCTTCGAAGCGGCCGGCGAGGCGGGTATCGGCTGGCAGTGGGCGGGCGTGTGGCGACATGTGAGCTGGGTAAGAAGAGAGGATCAGGGTTCGTTCTTGGCCGGCGCGGGTGACGATGGCGGGCAATTCGCCATAGCGGCGCTCGGCCTCGACCATCAGCTTGGAAAAGATGTCGCCCCAGGTTTCGTCATCGGCGGCGCTGATGTCAATGCGTGCCGCGGCTCGGGCCAATGCGTCGCGGTCTGGAGTTCCGCCGGGGATGGTGTCGAGGATGTCGATCGGGAACAGTTCGGAAATAAGCTGCGGGACCGTTAGGGTGGCATTGGCAGCGGCTGCGTCGAATTTCCGGTTCTTCCATTGCCAATCCGCGTTCCCCACTGTTTCGGCGGCGATTTCGATCAGCCGTTTGCAGTCGGCCTGGATCGCTTCGTAATAGTCGCTACCGGGTTCGGCGCGGTACCATTCGAGCATGGTGAATTCTGGCGCGTGCAGGGGGCCGCGCTCGTTGTTGCGGTAGACGGGGGCGAAGGTGAAGATCTTCGTCTCGCCGGCGGCGATCAGTTTCTTGGCGGCAAATTCGGGTGAGGTGTGCAGATACATGGCGCGCGAGGAGGCATCCGGTGCGTCGAGCCTGGTCGGGAATGCCTTGAGGTGGGTTTCATTGCCGGGAGAAACGACGAGGGCGCCGGCTTCGATTTCGACAAATCCCTGCGCCTCGAACCATCGGCGGATGGCGGCCTTGATGCGGCCGCGCGCAAGGAGGCCCGGCCGCCTGTCGGCGTGGCGTTGGGCGTGCCACCAGGGTCTATCGGACATCATCGAGGATCTGGTTCTCACTAAAGGCGGTTTTTGGCTCGGGGGCATAGCGGAAACGAAGTATTGGCGCAGTCAAGGTGCCGCAATAGCGCAGTTTTACAGGCTTGGCGATTGGCGTGTGAGCGAGTAGAACCGCCGGATCGGATTTCCAGCCAGCCTGTCGGTGCACCAGCGAACGGTATCTTTCGCGTGCGGCAGGGCATGGCCAACAACGGAGACTAACGTGGTCAAGGTGATCGCCAGCTCGATCCGCAAGGGTAACGTCCTCGAAATCAACGGTGCGCTTGCCGTGGTGATGAACGCCGACAACATCCACCCCGGCAAGGGCACGCCGGTGACCCACCTCGAAATGCGCCGCATCTCCGATGGTGTGAAGATCGTCGAGCGCTATCGCACAACCGAACAGGTCGAGAAGGCGTTCGTGGAAGAAGTCGACTACGGCTATTTGTTCGACGACGAGCAGGGGTTCACGTTCATGCACCCGGAAAGCTACGACCAGGTGATGGTGTCGAAAGACGTCATCGGTGACCAGGGCATCTGGTTGAAAGAGGGCATGGTTTGTACGCTCTCGATGCACGAGGGCAACCCGATCGCGATTTCGCTGCCGCAGCGGGCTTCCTACGAGATCGTCGAAGCCGATCCGGTGGTGAAGGGGCAGACGGCTTCGTCATCCTATAAGCCGGCGGTGCTCGACAACGGCGCCAAGATCATGGTGCCGCCGCACATCGCCGCCGGCACCCGCGTTGTCGTCATGCTGGACGACGGCAGCTATGTGGAGCGCGCGAAGGATTGAGGGTCATTTCGATGAAAGGAGTAGATGATGGCGACTACGCGCTTCGTTCTGTTGGATGAGGCCGGGGGCCCTGTCGTTGGGCGGAAATTTGAAGCGGTTTTTCGAGATCAGAATTTGTGTGGGTTCGAGCAACATCACATTATAACGGTTGCGATTGGAGAGGTTTCGATTGATCACAATCAATCAGCTTTTGTGAAGATTTTCTTCTCGGGTCCAGATCCGTAGGGGCATGGAAATTATCCCGCTCCGGGAATCTACATGCTGATTGTCAGGGATCTTGGGCAAGATCCGAATGCCATGTTGAATGTCAGCTCTATCTGATTGTTTCGCAAGTGATGCTTGCTTGGGTTCCCGCCTGCGCGGGAATGACGTTGAGTTTGTGGGCCTCGGCGTGCCCTAGTGGTTCGGGAAATACTGACGTCATCCCCACGAAGGTGGGGATCTAAGCAAGCCTTAAGTTTGGGGTGAGACTGCTGTGTTTGATAAGCCAAAACAGCCGTGCGTCTATATCATGGCCAGCGGCTACAACGGGACACTCTATATTGGTGTCACGAGCCAGTTGTTTGACCGGGTGATGATTCACAAGCACGACTTGGTCGATGGTTTCAGCAAGGCTCATCAAATTCACGTGCTTGTCTACTACGAAATGCACGCCACTATGGATGCGGCAATTCTTCGGGAAAAACAGCTGAAGAAATGGAACCGACTGTGGAAGATCAGGCTGATCGAGGAGATGAATCCCGGGTGGCAGGATCTGTTTGTCGAAGGTGAAGGAATTCTGTTTTTGGGGAAAGGGGGTATTGCGCCAAGGTTGGGCTGAGTGAAATTCGTATCAATTCAATCAGCCCCGGCTCTTGAGCTGGTAGATTTCCATGATCCTGGTGCCGCGGTGGGGGCCGTCGCAGACGAACTGCCATTTGCCGTCGGTGTAGGTGTCACACAGCTTGACGCCCTTGACGAGGATCCAGTGGCCGTCCTTGCCGCGATGGATGGCGAGAAGATAATAGACCCAGGCATTGCGCGGTTTCTGCATCCAGCTCCACAGCGTCGGGCGTTCCCTTTTTTCGAGATGCCAGAATGTGTCGTGGAGCGTCATCTCCCAGCCGAGTTCGGTGGCGGCGGCGGCGACCTCCATGGCGCTGGTGCCCTTGATCGGAGCATCGTCGTCGACGCGGTGAAAGCGGTTCACTTCGCGTTCGACGCGGCTGATCGGGAAACCCGTCAGCGCGGACAGGATATAGGGCCCGCAAAAAGCCGTGCGGCCGGTATCATTCTTGACCTTGTTGAGGCCGGAGGTTCTCATAGGGTGAGCCAAGGCGTCGGTCATCGACCGGAACTCCGAATAAACAGCCGCGAATCAATTCGTTAAGAAAGGATGATGCGGTAGGGTTTACAAAGGGTAAACGGCTTAGTGCGAGTGTTGGAATTATCTCGATGGCTGTTGCTGAAATCATGTATACAATCCGGCCATGTGTTTGACGCGCCGGCGTCGCATCGAGAAGTCCCCAAGTGTTCGTCGGTTCGTGGCGATGCGAAGTCGCCGTTCATCAGGCCAGGCTAATCGTGAGGCGACATGAACACCTCCTTCCTGCAGGAACTGCTCAATGCCGTTGCCGAACAGGGACGCGCGCTGTTGCCGAAGTCCTTGTTCGGGGACGAACCGGAAAAGGGCATGCAGGCCCTTGTCGATGCGCTGGTGTCGGGGCGAGGCGAAGCCTCGGGGGTCGCGATCGCTCAGCAGATCCTCAAGCACTACCAGTTGCTCGGAGCAGAAGAAAAACGCGCCTATTTCCGCTATCTGGCGGCGGCGCCGGTGCTGCGTCCCGACGCGGACGCGGTGCTTGATGCCGCCGAAGGTTACGTCAGCCATCCCAGCGACGCGGCATTGGCAACATTGCAGGCTGCCGTCGACAGTCCCAGACAGGAGTTCTTCAGGCGGCTCAGCCTGGCGCCCGGTGCGACGGCGGAGATCGTGGCAATGCGGCGCGATCTGTTGCGCCTGCCGAAGGACGATGCCTCGCTGGCGGCGGTCGACAACGACCTGCGCCACCTGTTTTATTCGTGGTTCAACCGAGGTTTTCTGGTGTTGCGCAGGATCGACTGGCAAACGCCGGCAGCGATCCTGGAAAAGATCATTGCCTATGAGGCGGTGCACGAGATCAAGGGTTGGGATGACCTGCGGCGCAGGCTCGATCCGGCCGACCGGCGCTGCTTTGCGTTCTTCCATCCCTCGCTGGTCGATGAACCGCTGATTTTCGTCGAGGTGGCGCTGGGTGACGAAATCACTGGAGCCATCGAGCCGGTGCTCAACGAGGAGCGCAAGGCCGAGCCGCTGAGAGAGCCGACGACGGCGGTATTCTATTCGATATCGAACTGCCAGGAGGGGCTGCTTGGCATCTCATTCGGCAATTTCCTGATCAAGCAGGTTGTCGAGGAACTGGTGCGCGAGCTGCCGAGCCTCAAGACCTTCGTCACGCTGTCGCCGGTGCCGGTGTTCGCGCGCTGGCTCGACCGGGTGCGCGGCGAGGACGCCGAGGAACTGTTGAGCGAGGAAGACCGCAAGGTGCTGGCGCGGTTGCGCGATCCGGAGTGGGCCGACCGGCATGGCGAGGACGAAGCGTTGAAGGATACCGTGATGGCGTTGGCGGCGCACTACTTCATGCGGGCCAAATCCGATCGCAACAAGCCGGTCGATCCGGTGGCACGGTTTCATCTCGGCAACGGGGCCCGACTTGAGCGCATCAACTGGCTTGGGGACGCCTCCGACAAGGGATTGCGGCAGGCGCATGGATTGATGGTCAATTACCGCTATGAGATCAAGGATATCGAGAAGAATCACGAAGCGTATGCCAACAACGGTACGATTGCGGCTTCGCGAGGGGTGAAGTCCCTACTTCGCCAGCAGAAGGGTAAGGGCGGCCCCGAAACGGGAAGCGTTTTGATGTTGCCGAGCGCCGTTTCGAAATCCGTTTTGGGAACTAATGACGCCGACGGGGTGACCTTGGAGCGCGCCAAAAAAGGGGGAGCCGCTGAAGATGTCTGAGGGTCGGTATCCCGGCGCATAGCCTCTTGCCAGCAGGGGGTGTCCATGCACTATGGCCGCAGTGCGTGGCGGCGCTTCCTGCGGAATTGCCGTATTGCACCAAGCATATCGGGTTCAAGTGGAGAATTGCGTCATGCGGTATGACGATCAGGACAGGCGCAGCTCAAACGTCGAGGACCGGCGCTCGCAGGGCGGGCGCGGATTTCGTTTTCCAGGCGGATTGGGCGGCGGCGGCGGAGGCGGTGTGCGTATCCCGGTCGGCGGACGCGGCGGGTTTTCCCTGACGACGCTGCTTATTCTCGGCGCCATCATGTTGTTCTTCGGGATCAACCCGCTTGAAATTTTGATGGGTGGCGGCGGAATTCCTGGTGGCCGCAACAGCTTCGATATTCCCCAACTTCCCAGAACCGAGCAGGCCGACCACAGCGGGCCGCGATCGGGCCTGGATATCCCGGGCCTGCCCGGTGGCCGCGATGCAAGCGCGCAGAAGACACCTTCCAGCGAAGACGAGATGAAGGTGTTTATTGAAAACGTGCTGGCCGATACCGAAGACGTTTGGAACCGCGTATTCGAATCTTCCGGTAAGGATTACCCGGAGCCGAAGCTCGTGTTGTTCCGTGGCTACACTTCAACGGGCTGCGGCATGGGTCAGGCGGCGATGGGTCCATTCTACTGCCCGCTCGACGAGAAGATCTATATCGACCTTGCCTTCTACGATCAGCTTAAGCAGCAGTTCTCGGCGCCGGGAGATTTCGCGCAGGCTTATGTCATCGCGCATGAGGTCGGACACCATATCCAAACGATTGTCGGTATCGCCGACAAGGTGCAGCGCGCGAAACAGGGGCGCAGCAAGGAGGAAGGCAACCGTCTTCAGGTGCGCATGGAGTTGCAGGCCGATTGTCTGGCGGGCGTCTGGGCGGCGCGCAACCATCAGCTCAATCAGCGGCTCGAACCCGGCGATATCGAGGAAGGGCTCAATGCGGCAAAGCAAATCGGAGACGACATGATCCAGCGGCGCCAGCAAGGCTACGTCGTGCCGGACGCGTTCACGCACGGCTCGGCGGCACAGCGCCAGCGGTGGTTCAAGCTGGGGTTCAAGGACGGCAATATTCAGGCCTGTCAGCCGGCCTTCGAACTGCCTTACGAGGAAATGTAACACTGGCGTCGTGGATCGGGTTCGCCTCCGGTCCTGCCAGTCATAATGGATTTCATGAATAAGCGGCCTTCCGAAGAATTCGGGGGCCGCTTTTGCGTCCTGCGGTCGTGTGGATGAGTTCGCGTGGGCGTCAAGGGTGCTTGAACATTCGTCTTTAGAGGGCGTTGCCGCCGAAAGGCGTGGTGCGGCAGCTGAGGCCTTCGCTGACGAGTGCGCTGCACACGCGGGCGACGTCGGTTGCGGAAACGACCGGGCCAGCCACAAGCGTGAAACCGCGCTCCGGTACGGCGGGGTTCTGTTCGAGGATGTAGCGCGGTTCCAGGTTGGCGAGCGCGGCGGCGTGGCGCTCCTGCAGCAGGTTCCAGGTCAGCCGGAGGGATTCAATCGACGAGCCTGAGGCGAGCAGAATTGCCAGTGCGGGCGGCTGTTCGGGAACCTGCCTGGCATCCGTCACCACGGCGGTTCCGAAGTCGACCGGTGCGGCCGGCGGACGGGATACCTTGTTGGCGGAGGGGTTGGCGGAGGGTCTGGAGAGTTCAGGCGCAACGGCAGGCTTGAGGGCGGTGCGGACAACGGCCGGGCGCGGCGGGGCGCGTTCCGGGGGTGGTGGAACGGTGATGCTGCCGGTGGTTATGTTGGAGGTGCCTGGCGGTATGGTGCCCTGCGGGTCGGCTGGGGCTGCGTCGGCAATGCGTTCCGGTTGGGGCGTCATCTTCGCAGGGGCTTCATGGAGGCGTGAAGCGAGAATCTGCTGGGTCGTGACGTATTTGGTTTCAATTCCCGTCGCGGGATCGGGCGTGTCGGCAACTTCGTGGGATTGCGGATCGGCAGCGGTGTCCGGGGCGGCAACGGCCGTTGCGGGTTGCGGCTTCTCTTCGAAAGATTCGGTGCGGACGGCGGCGGCCATCCTGGGCTCTGCGCCAGCTTCGCTGGGGCTTGCAATACCGGGGTGTCCGGCGTCGAAAACGGGACTGTCAATACCGCTCATCACGGCGCTGAGGTAGAGCAGAGACGCGATTCCGACGACGGCGTATCCGGCGATGTACGGCGTCGGCAGGCCGACGGGAATCAGGCTCGGGTTGTGAGGTTCTTCACTCGACATCTTCGACGCGCTCCGGTCGTTCGGATTTCAAACTGGTTTACCGGCGGATGCGGGCCCATCATAGTGCCGGGCCTGCATCGTTGCCGGACACAACTGCGTTCTCTGGGCAGACCGACGGGCTCGAACGTCTGCTGAGTCGGGCTGGCGAATCAACGCCGCGGGCACGCAAAGCGGTGGAGGGCCTGTGGATGGCTGCCCCGATTTCCGGGGGGCGGCGAGCAATTTGTTGCCTGGGGGCGGGTATTGTCGCTTGAGTGCCACATAGCGGCATCGCGATGTTGCGGCTTTCTCCAACTCCTGAATCGTTGGCTTTGCCTGAACGGTGCGCGATCTGTATGGGAGTTGGCGGATATAGCCGGCCGTTGCCGGATGAACGATAAAATCACCGCCGTTCGCGTCGAACAGGCGTGCCAGACATCAATGGAAAGATGACGGAGTGCCTTCATGAGCGACCGCCCCTTGCTGATCGTGATCCTTGCCGCCGGCAAGGGAACGCGGATGAAATCAGCCCTGCCGAAGGTGCTTCACAAGGTTGCCGGACGCTCGATGCTGGCACACGTGATGGCGCTTTCCGCCGATCTAGGCGCGGCGCGGATCGCCGTCGTGGTCGGGCCGGAGATGGCCAATGTGCGGGCTGAAGTTCATGCTTTGGCCCCCGACGCGGCGATCTACGAGCAAACCGAGCAGCGGGGAACGGGCGATGCCGTGCTCGCGGCTCGCGAGGCGATCGCCGGGCATTCCGGCGACGTTCTGGTCCTTTACGCCGACACTCCGTTGACGCGGGCAGCGTCGCTCATCGCCATGCGCCGGTCGCTGGACGTGGCGGAGGGCGTCTGCGTGCTCGGCTTCGATGCGGCCGATCCGACGGGTTACGGGCGGTTGCTGACGAGCGCTGACGGTTCGCTGCTGGCGATCCGCGAGCACAAGGACGCAAGCCCCGACGAACTCGATGTCACGTTGTGCAACTCGGGTGTCATGGGGTTTCGCGTCGCCGATCTCGCCGGCCTGCTGGACCGCATCGGCAACGATAACGCCAAGGGTGAATATTACCTGACGGATGCCGTCGAAATCGCTCGCGGCGCCGGCCTCAGGGCAAGCGTGGTGACGTGCGGGGAGGACGAGGTTCTCGGGGTCAATTCGCGCGATCAACTGGCGGTTGCCGAGGCGATCTGGCAGCGGCGGGCGCGGGCGCGGGCAATGGCGGAAGGCGTGACCATGGTGGCGCCGGAAACGGTGTTTTTGTCATATGACACGACCTTTGGCCGTGATGTCGTGCTGGAGCCCAACGTCTTTTTCGGTCCGGGCGTGGCGATCGCGGACGATGTCCTGATCCGGGCGAACTGCTATCTGGAAGGTCACGACCAGAAATCGCGGGCGGGGTTGACGATCGGCAAAGGCACGTCGATCGGTCCGTTTGCGCGTCTGCGGCCGGGGACGACGCTTGGTGAAGACGTTCATGTCGGTAATTTCGTCGAGGTGAAGAACGCGTCGCTCGAAGACGGCGCCAAAGCCAATCACCTGACCTACGTCGGCGATGCCCGGGTGGGCGCTGGGGCCAATATCGGCGCAGGAACGATCTTCTGCAATTACGACGGATACAATAAGAACCGTTGCGATGTGGGTGCCGGGGTGTTCATCGGGTCGAATTCGGCACTCGTTGCCCCGGTTTCGATCGGGGATGGCGCCTATGTCGCCGCCGGCAGCACCATTACACGCGATGTCGCGGCCGGAGCGCTGGGTATCGAGAGGGCGGAACAGACCGAAAAGCCGGAATGGGCTGCCAACTACCGGTTCAGGATGGAGAAGCCGAAGGGTGGGTAATCGGCACGATAATTGCTCAACTTGAATGGGCGATGTGAAAGCACGGTGTGAACACATCACCGGATGGAGCCAGGAGTCCTGGCTCCGTATTAGTAATACAACGTGAATTGGTCGAATCGGGCATCCGCATTACGAAATGCGGGGTGTCATGCAGGCTTCGCGCTGCACCAATAGGGATCGAAGAAGCAGATGTGCGGTATCGTTGGAATTCTCGGTTCGCAGCCGGTGGCAGGCGATCTCGTCGATGCGCTCAGGCGCCTCGAATACCGCGGCTACGATTCGGCGGGGATTGCGACGGTGGAGAACGGACACCTCGAACGTCGCCGGGCGGAAGGCAAGCTGCGCAATCTGGAACAGCGTATCGCCGAGGAGCCGCTGAAGGGGTCGACGGGTATCGGTCACACAAGGTGGGCGACACACGGCAAGCCGACGGAAGCCAATGCGCATCCGCACATGTCGGAGCGGGTGTCGGTGGTTCATAATGGGATCATCGAGAATTTCCGCGCGCTGCGCGACGCGCTGACCGCGAAGGGGCACCATTTTGACAGCGACACCGATACCGAAGCCGTCGTTCACCTCGTCACGGAAGAATTGAACCGCTGCGGCGACCCTATCGCGGCGGTGAAGGCGGCGCTGCCGCAGCTCCAAGGCGCGTTTGCTCTCGGGATCGTTTTCGCCGGCCACGACGACCTGATGATAGCGGCACGCAGGGGCAGTCCGTTGGCCATCGGGCATGGCGAGAACGCGATGTATCTTGGATCGGATGCGATTGCGCTGGCCCCGTTCACCAGCGAGATCACCTATCTTGATGAAGGCGACATGGCGGTGCTGCGCCGTTCCGGCGCGGAGATCTTCGAGGAGAGCGGTGCGCTGGTTACGCGCGCGGCGATCAAGTCACAGGCAAGCTCGCTGCTGGTCGACAAGGGCAACCACCGCCATTTCATGGCGAAAGAGATCCACGAACAGAGCGAGGTCATCAGCCACACGCTGTCGCATTACATCGACATGGCGACCGGCAAGGTCGATTTTCCGGATCTCGGCGTCGATATCAAGACGTTGTCGCGCGTCACAATTTCGGCATGCGGGACGGCCTATTACGCCGGGCTCGTCGGTAAATACTGGATCGAGCGTTATGCGCGGATCCCCGTCGAAGTCGATGTGGCTTCGGAAATGCGCTACCGCGAGGCGCCGCTGCCGGAAAACGGTCTGGCGCTGTTCATTTCGCAGTCCGGCGAGACGGCGGATACACTGGCGGTGCTGCGCTACTGCAAGGAGCAGGGGCAGCGCATCGCCTCCATCGTCAACGTGCGGACCTCGACGATCGCACGCGAGTCGGATGTCATTCTACCAACGCTTGCCGGGCCCGAAATCGGGGTCGCATCGACCAAGGCATTCACCTGCCAGCTGGCCGCGCTTGCAAGTCTTGCGCTGGAACTCGGCCGGGTGCGCGGAACGATTTCAGACGAACTGGAACAGGAACTCGTCAAGGGGCTTCTCGAAGTGCCGCGCCACATCGCGGAGATGGTCGCCGACGAGAGCCCCTACGAAAAACTTGCCCACGATCTTTCCAAGGCGCGCGATGTACTCTACCTCGGGCGGGGGATCAATTACCCGCTGGCGCTCGAGGGCGCTCTGAAGCTGAAGGAAATCTCCTACATTCACGCCGAGGGCTATGCGGCCGGCGAACTGAAGCATGGACCGATTGCACTGATCGACGAGAATGTGCCGGTGATCGTCGTGGCACCGAAAGACAACTTGAGCGAGAAGACCGTTTCGAACGTGCAGGAGGTGGCCGCCCGCGGCGGGCAAATCATCCTGATTTCGAACGGGGACGCCAATTTGGCGGGCTGCGAACTGAAGGCGCACATCAAGGTGCCCGATGCGCATCCGTTCACCAATCCGCTGATCTACGCGGTTCCCATCCAGCTCATCGCCTACCATACAGCAGTATTCATGGGCACCGACGTCGATCAGCCGCGCAACCTCGCGAAGTCGGTAACGGTCGAATAGGCAAGGTTTCTTGTTCGCAGGTGTTGACGGACGGCCTTCAAATTTGCCGAATCTGCTTGCATTTACTACGCTAAAGCAAGTTTTGGCCTGCTTTGGACCTTATCCTTTTCGCTGTTGATGCTTGGGAGATCCGTATAAATGACGCCCGCAGCCGGACTGCTGTCCCGCTTTTGCCTGCTCCTCGGGGTAGCCTCTGTAGCGCTGGCCGGACAAGTGCTGACGTTGGATCCGGCACTTGCGCAGTCGGTCAAGAAACAGAGCAAGACCGCGGCAACCGGTGTTGATGGGCGCAATACTGTTATCGAAGGAATCAAGGCTTACGAAGCGCGCAAGGATGACAAGGCGGTTGCAACGTTGTCGAAAGCCGTCTCCGCGGGCGGGCTTTCTTCGCAGGATCTGGCCAAGGCTTTCTATTATCGCGGGATGTCCTACCAGCGCACCGGCAAATCAGCGCAGGCTATCGCCGACCTGACGAATGCGGTGTGGATGAGGGGTGGATTGTCGCCAGAAGAGCAGAAGAAAGCTCTGGAAATCCGCGGCCAAGCTTATGCGAAACTCGGCGTTCCGGATCCGGGGCCGCCGGTGACCAGTGTCGGTACGCCTTCTTCAACGGCTGCGGTTGCGGCACCGGCTGCGGCGCCGACAGTTGCCACTAAGAACACCGCGTCTCCAGGTCCCGCCGCGACGTCCAATGCCGTTCAGGATGTGCCGGCAGCGGGATTTTCAACGCAAGTCTCCAAGGCCGGCGAGGCCGCGCCGCAAACTGGCAGTACCGCCTCGGGTAGCAGCAATCCGCTGAGCGGGGTGGGGAATTTCTTCTCCAATTTGTTCAGCGGCGGTTCTTCCGAACCGAGCGAACCGGCAGCGGCTGCGAGCACGGCTCCGGCTGCCACTGTGTCGATCGCGGCGCCTTCAACGCAGGGGGCGGTCTCGGCGGTGTCGGCATGGTCGAGTGAAACTTCGGTCAGCGCTGCCAATACCAAGGTTGCGGCGGTCGCGGTTCCCAAGCAGACCAAGACGGCGGCACCGCAGGCGCCATCGGGTGCCTATAACCTGCAGGTCGCGGCCGTGCGTTCAAAAACCGAAGCCGAGCGGCTCGCACAGCAGTTGAGCCAGAAACATGGCGGGCAGATCGGCGCGCGCATTCCGCACATCAGCGAGACGGTTTTTGGAAATATGGGCACATTCTATCAGGTGAATGTCGGCCCGTTCGCGAAGGTCAGCGAAACCGACAAGGTTTGCAGGGTGTTGAAGTCCGATGGCTTCGATTGCCTGGTCGTCAAGAAGTAAGAGATTTTTCATCCAGGTTTGTGCTCAAACGAAAGTCTGGGGGCGGGCTTGATCGGTCCCGTGTGATGATAGCTTTCGCGGGTGTTGTGCGGCTGAGGGCTGGCGA
>Ga0180009_10001815_pt1 | contig 25539 bp, 27 predicted proteins | sample OS_PC_MetaG_FD_123537 | JGI IMG/M metagenome (GOLD analysis project Ga0180009, IMG submission 123537) | Groundwater microbial communities from the Aspo Hard Rock Laboratory (HRL) deep subsurface site, Sweden - OS_PC_MetaG | ecosystem: Environmental > Aquatic > Deep subsurface > Groundwater...
AACCTTTCGTGACTTTGGCCACCCCCTTGAAATAAGGCGATTCCGTCTCCTCGTATAGCCGATCACATAAAAGAGGTACCCAGGCAACCAAATGTTCCCTAAAGAAACGATACTGCATTTCCAAAAGGGCATCTCGTGTTTTCGCATCTTCGGCCTGAGCGGCTTTTTGACAGAGATAGAAGACGAACTCCAGTTCAGCACCGATATGATCATCTGGGAAAGGTTTTCCCGGGTTTACTACCAGCCCAGCCTCCATATACTTTCCGCGGACTGCCAGCGTCTCTTGCTGCATAAGCAGTCCGGTTTGGGAACGATACACTGATTCATAAAGGGGAACGGGAACAGGTCCGACAAAAAGACGAGTGAACTCCTGTAAGAGACCGGGCACGAAATTGGATATTTCAGGAGAGAAAATAACCGAAGAAATTAGTTTAATTCCTTCATCAAGTTCTTTATGATAACCAATTAAATTATTTAATATATTTTCATTTTTAAGAGCTACAAGAAATGGCTCTGCGGGCTCTTGGAGGAAAAAGCATCGCAGAAGGTCATAGGCGTTCTGCCGGGCCTTCATGAGTAATTGAAAATCATCGGGTTCCATATTGGGAGTTGATTGAAATAGTTCAATCCGGCAGAACTTCCAATTCCACTGTCTGGGGGGAGGAACATCCTTTCAAGGAAGAAACCATTCCCCGGACAGTGCCCCGGATCGATTGCTGAATAAAAGGGGATAAAGGAATTTCTTTCCCATCCACTCTGAGCCGCACCAGCGGGGTTTTCACCGCCTTCAGAAATTTTTCCTCAATCAAGTCCACCAGACCCCGGGCGTCATTTAAATCAAAGCAAGGAACGCCCAGAGCAAAGGACTGGTTGGCGGCAATCGCTACAAGATTGTCTTCCTTCGTGCATAGAAGGTCCCGGTGCATTTCCTTCCGGAAGACCTCAATTTTCGGTTGAGTATTTTTTTTGAACCCTTCCGAGAGGATGAGATCAACATCCCGGATGTATTTGTCACGGAGTTCCGCCAGATCGGCGTCATGGTCAACATCCCGGATGAGAGCCAATTTTGTGGGGGAAGAGATAACTACCGTGTGGGCACCGGCTTGCTTATGCCGCCAACTGTCTTTACCTTCCCGGTCCACGTCAAAGCCGTGGACATCATGTTTCACCGTGGCCACTTTGTAGCCCCGCCGGGTGAGTTCCGGGATAAGTTTTTCGATCAGGGTAGTTTTCCCGCTGTCTGATTTGCCGACGACGGAAACGATAGGAATCATAAAAAACCTTTATTCCTATTTTTTCAACACTTCCGGATTGACCGGATATTTTGGCGGCTTACCCTGGAGGAAATTGATCAGCTCCTCTACCATCACCATACCGACGCGGTAAAGGCTTTCTTCCGTCGTCCCCGCGTAATGGGGGGTTGCCAAAAGGTTGGGATGACTCAGGAGAGGGTCAGCGGGGTCCGGAGGCTCGATTTCAAAAACATCAAGGGCTGCTCCAGTGATTTGCCCGGAAACAAGAGTCTGGTAGAGATCCTTTTCATTCACAATTCCTCCCCGGGCCGTGTTGATCACATAAGCGCCTTTCTTCATTTCATGCAGTTCTTTTTGGCCAACCATTCCCTTGGTTTCATCGGTCAAAGGGCAATGAACCGTTAGGAAATCAATCGCAGGCAGCAGGTCTCCCAGCCGCTCGACTTTTTCTACTCCAAAAGATTTCATGACTTCTGTGGAGACATAAGGATCATACCCTTTTACCTTCATGTCAAAAGCGGCGATACACTTTTTAGCAACGGTGGAGCCGATGCGGCCGGTTCCGATGATTCCCAGAGATTTCCCCTCCAGGTCGACCCCGGTCAGTTTATAACGATTCAGGAGGGCGGATAATTGACCCACATCCCCTTTGGTCAAAGATCTCATGGCGGCGCGGGCCTGGGGAATTCTCCGGGCCAAGGATAGCATAAAAGCCACGGCCAGCTCGGCCACTGATTCCCGGTTGGCCCCGGGCGTGTTGGTTACCAGAATCCCCCGCTTCGTAGCTTCTTCCAGGTCTACCGAATCCAACCCCACGCCATGCCGGGCAATGACTTTCAGGCGATGAGCATGATCCATCTCCTCCGCCCCGATGTATATCTTACGGGCAATCAATCCTTCTACGTCTTTAAAAGCTTCCAGCAAAGCCTTTCGGGATTGGTCAACAGGTCGGATCACCTCTGCAGATTTTTCCAGCAGGGCGACTGCTGCAGGATGAATAACTTCACTTAAAAAAACTTTCATCATTTTATATAATTTGTGCCCAAAAAAGGCGATTTACCACAGAGGGCACAACGCAGCAGAGCCGTAACCAAAAGAAATCACCCCCTCACCCTGCCCTCTCCCCCCTTGGGGGGAGAGGATGAAGGTGAGGGGGGCCGATGGATTTTGGTTGCGGCCATACCGCGTTATGGTTTATCCGTGGTTTAAAAGAATCGCTCAATTTAGTTGTAATTACGCTATCATCCTTAAGTTGGTCTGTCAATTGAAAGATAACAACAGCAAAAGAAATAAGAGGGTTCAACGAACGTACGAAAGGTTTACCTAAACCCGGGAATCCCCGAACTCTCTATTGGTTCGATCTTAGCAAGGAAAAGACAGGGGTAGGTTACGCGCGCAGGCATATTTCCAGGAGCTTTTGGGATTTAATTTTCTCAAACCATTCATTGAACTGAGATTCATCCTCTAAAATCTGATTTACAATGTCTTGCTGGTAATGGCCCGCTTTCATCCGCACTTTAATTTTTTTATGAAATTTTTCACTCAAGGTATGGTGAATAATAATTCCAACGGCAGCACTATACGGGCAAAGCGGCCCCCCCACCGTGTAGAAGACCTGGATCTCCTCCTCCTTGACTTCTATATCTTCTTCTTTTACAAATCCCATTTCCACGATGCTGCGATTCCGCAAATCGGGGTCGAGAATATGATCCAGAACTCTGAGTATTTCCTGCTTGGTCATGGGAATTTCTTCCTCATTCATGCCCTCCCGCCCGGAGTACGACCCAGTCTCTCTGATGAGAGAGGGAAGGGCAGGGGGGTGCAAGGAAGGCAATAAAAACTTTCAATGCCCATGGGCATGCTTGTTAGGGAGTTCCTTTCCGCATCCGGTACAAATTTCGGACTCCATGGGATTTTCTATATCACAGACCGGACAGTAACACTTTTTAGATTCAGGCTTGGCAACGCGCCCGGATTTTTTGTTCTGGTAATCCTGGATGGCTTTCTGGAGGGCATCCGCTCCCAAGTTAGAACAATGAAGCTTCTGTTTGGGAAGTCCCTTCAGAGCTTCGGCTACCATCTTGTTCGTTATTTTTGACGCTTCCTCCAGGTTCTTTCCTTTGGCCATTTCGCTAACCATGGAGGAAACGGCAATGGCTGCGCCGCACCCAAAGGTTTGAAATTTTATATCGTCAATTATATTATCTTTTACCTTGATGTAGAACGTCATCATATCCCCGCAGACGGGGTTGCCGACTTCTCCCACCCCATCTGCGTCTTCAAGCGTACCCACATTGCGGGGGTTTTTAAAATGTTCCATGACCGTTTGACTGTACATTTTCCACTCCTTCGCTATAAGTATGGTTCAAGATTCTTTTAATTTTTTTTGGCCATCGCTTTCCGGTAAACCGGGGACATATTCCGCAGCCTTTCTACCACCGGCGGTAAAGCTTCCAGAATCCGATCCACATCCGCTTCCGTATTTTGCATTCCAAAACTGAAGAGAAGCGAACCCTGGGCGGTGGCGGCATCCACCCCCATCGCCAGCATGACATGGGATACTTTTAAAGACCGGGAAATGCAGGCCGATCCGCTGGAAATGCGGATGCCTTCCATGTCCATAAAAAGGAGCATGGCTTCTCCTTCGATATACTCCACGGCGACGCTGACATTTCCGGGAAGGCGTTGAGTGGGATGCCCGAGAAAGCGCAGGTAAGGAATTCGCCGGGGTAACTCCTCCGTTAACTTCTTTTGCAACTTTTTTAAATGGCTCATCCGCTGGGGAATTTCCTCCCGGGAAAGGTCGGCGGCAACCCCCATGCCCACGATCGCCGGAACGTTCTCTGTTCCGGCTCGCAGGCCCCGTTCCTGAATTCCTCCGTCCAAGAGGGGTAGGATTCTCACCCCTTTGCGAATGAACAGGGCAGCCGCCCCTTTGGGACCGTAAAACTGGCTGGCCGAGAGACTCAAAAGGTCTACGTTCAGTTCTTGGACGTTAACGGAGATCGTGCCTACAGAGTCTACGGCATCCGTGTGGAATAAAACATTTTTGGCCCGGGTGATTTTGCCAATCTCGGCTATGGGTTCAATTGTGCCCACTTCCGGATTCGCCTGCATGACGGATACCAGGATAGTTTGGGGAGAAATGGCTTTTTCCACTGCGGCGGGGTCCACGAAACCATGCGCATCCACCGGAAGACGGAATACGTGAAATCCGGCCCGCTCCAGGGCACTGGCCGTGTGCATGATCGAAAAATGCTCAATGCTGGAGATGATGATTTCTTTGCCGCGGCTCTGATGAGCCCAGGCAAGGCCTTTTAAGGCCAGATTGTTGGATTCCGTGCCGCAGGAGGTAAAATAGATTTCTTCCTCATGACTGCCGATAAGTCTGGCAACTTTGCCCCGGGCTTCTTCGATGGCTTCCCGGGCTTTTTCCCCGCTATCATGGATGCTCGAAGGGTTCCCGTAAAATTCGCTGAAATAAGGAACCATAGCCTCATAAACCTTGGGATGGATAGGCATGGCGGCTACATGGTCGACGTAAGCTAACGACATCCTTCATCTCCTCTTCTTTTTGGATGATTTTAGTCGCAAATGGATTCGGCCAAACTATACTTCCCGGGTCAAGATTACCTTGCCCGACCAAATATCTTTATTTAATATTACCATTCTCGATGAAATTCGCAAGATCAAAAAACAAAATTAGTATTGCCCAGATCCCAGAATCAACCTAAAATAATAACAAGGGGAGCGACTGGAAAAAACTTTTTTGGGGGACGCAGATTTACCTGGATCAAATCAAAAATTCAGAATGTTGTTCTATTCGGTTTTTCTTCCGAATTCCGTTTTCTGTATTCTAACTTTGACGATCTCGTAAAAAGTCATAAAAGCCGTCACTCCTGCGCAAGCAGGAGTCCAGAACTGCGTGAATTAACTGGATTCCCGCTTTCGCGGAATGACGAAAATGGGATAAAAAGGACTTTTTACGAGTCCATCAACTTTGACGGACTTGTAAAAAGTCAAAATTTGAATGGCAAAGTAGGGGCACGGTCACCGTGCCCCTACAACAGAGGCAAGGCGCGTAATCCCGCGAAGCGCGGGACAGATGGACTTTTTACGAAGCCGTCGACTTTAAATCCTGTAAATCTGCGCCAATCTGCGTCCAAAAAAAACAGAAGAAGGAGAACATGAAAGCAGAAATTATTGCCGTCGGAACCGAGCTATTACTGGGACAGATCGTGGATACCAATTCGGCCCATATCGCTCAACAACTGACCACAATTGGCCTGGATCTGCATTTCAAGGCCACAGTAGGAGACAATTTGGGGAGGCTGAAAAATACTTTGCGCAACGCTTTGGAGCGATCAGATATTATTATCACCACCGGAGGCATCGGCCCAACCCTCGACGACCTGACTCGCCAAGCTGTAGCCGAAGTCCTCGGCAAGCCATTGGTTTTTCAACCGAAACTTCATGACCAAATCAATGATTTCTTCAAACGGGTTGGCCGGGCCATGAGTTCCAACAACCGTAAACAAGCATATATTCCCGAAGGAGCCATTCCCATCGAAAACCCCGTGGGCACGGCTCCCGGTTTTATTGCCGAGCATAATGGCAAAGCCATCATCGCTGTTCCAGGCGTGCCCCATGAAATGCGCTACTTCATGGAACACAGTGTCCTTCCTTACTTGAAGAAGAAACTGGGCATCCGGGAGGTGATCGTTTCCCGTGTTCTCAAGCTGTTTGGAATCGGTGAAAGCCTGGTGGATGAACGAATAAAGGACTTGATCGAGAAGGGGGCGAACCCGACCATCGGCCTTCTGGCCCACACCCAGATGGGGGAAATCCACGTCCGCCTTACAGCCAAAGCCGGGGATAAAGCCGGGGCTGAAGCCCTGAATGCTCCCTTGGAAGCGGAGATCCGGGGACGCTTAAAAGATTTTATCTTTGGAGCAGATGAGGAAACCTACGAAGGGGTTTTCAGCTCCCTTTTACGGCAAAGCGGACTTACCCTATCAGTAGCCGAAACCGGGTTTGGCAGTTCGGTCATCCAGACTTTAAAAATGATGGAAGGAAACACAGAATTCTTTCTTTGCGGCTTGACCATCGTCAGTCCAAGCATGGCGCAAAAAATTTTGGCTGTTCCGGAATCTGTTTTTACCAAGCGGGGTTTTAACAGCGGAGAAGCAGCCCAAGCTTTCGCCGAAGGCGTACGCCGCCTTTCCGGCGCTGATCTGGGGGTGGGGTTAACCGGGCAAGCGGGTAGTGGAAAAGAGCAGGATCACTTCGCCTTCCTTGCCCTGGCCCATGCCCGAGGTACGGAAGTAATAGAGCAACGCTGGCCCTTTGCCATGCGCTTCATCGAAAATCGTGTGACCAAAATGGCCCTGGCCCAGGTAAAGAAATACCTTCTTGAGAAAAAATAGTTAGGAGTGTTTAGTTCGGAGTTCGGAGGAAAAACACTTAATATTTCGGATTTTAATTCCGCATTCGTCATTCGGCGTTCCGCATTTAATTCATTCCTTCCAAAAAGGCCCGAACGTTTTGACCGAGGACGGCGTGGTTATATCCGCCTTCGAGCACGCCGAAACGCCGTCCCCGGCAGAACTTTTGGGAATAAGTTTTAACCAAGGAGCCAATGGTCCTGTAATCCTCTGTGGTTAAGAGACCCCCCCAATCTTCCACATGCCGGTCAAAACCTGCTGAGACGGATAGAACGTCGAAACCTTCGGCCTTTTCCAGGCGCTTTTGCACCTTCGCGACGAAATCCTTTCGATCCGAACTTTCGGGATGAAAATATTCTACTCCCGGAATGCCCGTGAAGACATTTTCCGTCCCATCCCCGAAATGCAGGTCAAAATCCAAGATCAATGCTTTCTTAACTTGCCCTGATTTCATCAGTTTCTTGATGGCGATGGCGATATTATTGAAGTAGCAAAAACCCCAGCAAGAATCCGGGCTGGCATGGTGACCTGGAGGGCGAATGAGGCCGAAGGCCGGTTCACCATTCCAGGCCAATTCCGCGGCCATGATGGCCCCACCGGCAGAGAGCAAGGCGATTTCGTAGAGGTCGCTGGAGCGTTTGATGCGTTCAATCTGTCCCGGGGTGTGGACCAGGGCTACATCTTTTTCAGAGGCCGGAGACGGCTTGACCAATTCAAAATCATTCCCCAAAGCTTCGACGATAGCCTCCATCCTCCCGGCAGCGGCCGCCGGGTCGGAGACGTAAACTTCATAGAACCTTTCATGGAATATAACCTTCATATTTAAAGACCGTAAGGCGCAAGGCTCATTACCTATAACCTCTTACCTCTTACCTATCACCTATTTGTATCTTTCATCCTTTACTTTTGGTCCTTCGGGAAGCTTGGCCATGAACTCCACTTTATCCGGCCTGATCAAAAGGATTTCTTTCATGCGCTCGGTAAGCTTTTCGGTTTCTGCAGATCCCGGATTCTTTCCTTCAATAGAAAGGAGAAAATGGTCTCCGCCGCCGGGCTTGGGGCTGATCATCACCCGGTATTTTCCCGGCGTATAATCCGGAAGGGGGCGCAATAAGTGGTCGATCTGGGAAGGATAGAGCTTGACGCCCTTGACTTTGTGCATTTCATCGGTCCGGCCCAATACCCCTTTGGTTAAAGTAGCTTTTCTCCCGCAGGGGCAATCGATATGTTCCATCACGCTCAAATCGCCGGTTCGGAAGCGCAGAAGGGGGGAACCCTGGCGACGCAGGTGGGTGAAGACTACTTCCCCCCGTTCCCCAGCGGGAAGAACTTTTCCGGTCTCCGGTTCCACGACTTCGAGATAAATAAGGTTGTCGGCCACATGCAATCCTCGTTCTTCCTTGCACTCCCGGGCTACGGGGGTTGACTGGCCGAGGCCGTAGGAGTCGATCAGGCCGATAGGCCCGAAAGCCTGGCGGAGCTTTTCTTTATAGCCTTCGACGCTGGAAAAAGGCTCCCCTCCGGCGAAAAGGAGGCGGATGGAGTTAACCCCTTCCTGGGCCAGTTTCAGGGCAAAACTGGGATTCGAAGCCAGAACTGTGACTTTGAACCGGTTGAGGATTTCAGCCGTCCTCTGAGATTCTCCCGGACCCAGAGGAATGGTTTTGCATCCCAGAGTCTCGAAGCCCCCATGGATGGTAATTCCGGCGATGAAGAGATGGTATCCGAAGGTAATGGCAGCGATGTCTTCCGGGCCGACTCCACAGGCCCGGTACATAGTTGCCAGTTCGCTATTGACTTCTTCCACATCCTGGCGGGTATGGTACACGGGCATCAAACCTTTTGGCCCGGGGCTCAAAGTCACTCGCACTGTGTCGGGATGGAAAAGAGACCCCAGGGGAGGATACTCTTCAAGATCTTGTTGCAAATCCTTGGTGTCCATCAGCGGGATATTTTGAAAATCTTTTAGGGAGCGGATGTCTTCCGGTTTGATCCCCCCAGCCCGGAAACGTTTTTCGTAGAAAGGGAGAGCCGAAAGCCTTTTCACCTGGTCCTGTAGAATTTTGATCTTCTCTGCTTCCTTCATTGCAGCCCCTCCAGAATTTTTTCACATTCCTGGCGAATGTTTTTATCTTTTGTGGTCATTGCCAGTACCTTGACTTTTCCTTTGCAGCCCTTCTGCTCTATCAGGCTGCGCTTTTCATACACCTTTTTCAAGGCCATTAACGCCTCTTGCACCCACTTGGGTTCGGGAGCATCCAGGATCAAAAGGAGAGTGCCCCAATCATCGGGCAAACCGAACTGCTGGAGGAAATTTGCCATCGCAACCTGAAAATCTCCCGTTCCGTATTTTTCGTGCAAGGCCGCATGGGCTGATTTGTAGGCTTCGGTTCCTTTCTTGCCCTGGAAGAACTTTTCCGCTTCCCGCAGGTGCTGCTTTTTAGCCCAGTCCGAGCGGAGAGTTCTTTCCTTAAAACTTTTTCCCTCGCTGCTGTAATGGCGGGTGCGGTCCCGCAGCTTATCGATTTCCCGCCAGCTTAACTTTTCCCGGTCATCATCATCGTTGCGTCCCATCCTTCATCTCCCATGGGGAATACGGAATAGTGATTAAGGATCAGTAACCAAGGAAGGCCTTTAAACCTTTGTTCCCGAAGATTCCTTACCCTAATCTTTTTCCAGTTTTCAGTCAAGAGCCTAAGATTCGGGTATATGGGGTTGGGTGTAGGCAGAGGGATTAAGGTTAAAGAGGAAATGCGTTTTAGATTTTTGCGCCTTCATCCTTCTTGGGCTTGGAACGCAGGTATTGCTTTAATAAATACAATACGTTTTCTTCCCCTTCGGGAATTTTCAAATCCGCATCCTGGCTCAAGCGATGCAAAAGTATAACCGGGTCGAGGATTTCTCCGCACATGACGCAATGCCACCCGTAAAAAATGCTGTTCACATCATAAAACTTTTCAAAAATCATTCTGCCCCCGCAACGGTGACAGCATAAGGCTCCTTTGTACTTATTTGGGGTTGCAGTGGGTAACATTGGTATACTCTCCTTTTAGGCCCCCCTCATCATCTCCTATACCTTTAGAGAAAGTGTCGTAATTCGTCATGCCCGCGTAGGCGGGCATCCAGTTCAACTTCCCTGGATTCCCGCTCCCCGCTTTCGCGAGGACAAGTTTCGCGGGAATGACGCCCCTTCATTCATTAAGACACAGTCTCTTAGTAAGAAGGGACAGAGTGCGGATAATCCGCAAAGCCAAGATTTAGACGCTTTTTTGATAATCTCAGTTTATTGGAAAAAAACCAGGAAAAAAATAGGGTAAACTTTGTATTTTTATGCGTAAAACCCTGTATTTTGGTAGGAAATAATTGCTTACTCTACCTCTCTACACTTCGAACTCCCACCTCTGAATTCCGCAATCCGCATCCGCATTCCGAATTTCGAACTTATTTATCCAGCGCCTCCCGAACTTTGTTTACCAGGGCCTCCAACGAAAAAGGTTTCGGGATAAAACTTACTTTCTCATCCAAAATCCCGAAGTATACAATGGAATCATCGGAGTAACCCGACATGTACAAAATTTTCATCTCCGGACGCAGAAACGACAATCGTTGGGTTAACTCCCGACCACTCATCCCGGGCATCACTACATCCGTCAACAACAAATAATTTTTTCATATTTGCTTTTTTCCCTTGCTTACCCTGTTTTTCTCAAATTACTGTATTTATCCGTAGCTGCGTTCTTCTTCTCTTTCTCCCATAGTTCTATCTTTTCTCATCTTTAACAAAGTCAGGGTATAATTTTTTCATGCATTCCGGGCAGATGCCGTGACTGAATTCAGCCTCGGAATGATCGCGGATGTAAACCTCGATCTGCCTCCAGTAACCCTGGTCATCCCGGATTTTTTTACAGGAGGTGTAAAACTGCTGATAAGAAAAGTTTACCACAGGATTTGCTAACATATTTTTAAATTTTTTTAGCACTTTTTACAGACGAAGTGACAACCAATTCCCCCCCTTTCGACTTTCCCCTTTCGGGTGTGTGTGGGGAGATGAATGAATTCACTCGGTTATTAGAATTTACCTGGCGTCTCTAAGGGGATCTAAAACATTTTATATCGCCTGGAAGCGGGATGTCTTTGGCCAGAGGATAATAGAGGAAAAATCTCACTGGCGTCCCCAAGGGGATTTGAACCCCTGTTACCGGCGTGAAAGGCCGGTGTCCTTGGCCGAGCTAGACGATGGGGACGCGGCATAAAATAGGGTTATAAAATATAAAATACAATAAAAAAATGTGGGTGTAAAGAAAAAAAGAGTATATAATATTACTCATGAAAAATATCAAAACCTTTTTAAGCCTCGGAGCAGCCTTTTTCTTTCTAAACTTTGTGCCCTTCTCTTTAACCTCTGCTGGAGCGGCCTATTACAAATATGTCGACAAGTATGGGACGGTTCATTTCACGGACCGCTACGAATCCATCCCCCAAGAATACCGGGATCAGATTAAGACCTTCCGGGAAGAACCAAAAACCCAACCCGCACCGCCACCCCCAGAGTTAAAAGAGAAAAAGCGAGAAGGAGAACCTGCGGCAGAAGATCGGGCCAGCAAGGGCGGTGAAACCGGGCAAAAAGAAGCCCAAGCAGTCGAAGCACGCAAAAAGGAGGCCGAGGAAAAAAAGCAAAAGGCCATCGAGGAGAAAGAAAAGCGTATCGAAGAACTGCAAAAACAGATTGACGACAAACGGAAGCAACAGCGAAGCCTGCGGACGAATTGGATGGTCCATGACCGCAATACGATCATCAGACTAAACCAGGAAATTTCCGTTCTGGAGAAAAAGATCAAGGCAATTCAAGATGAACTTGCGGAAGGGAAATAAGCGGCAAAGCCGCAACCAAAAAACATTAGCCACAGAGGGCACAGAGATCACAGAGCTATAACCAAAATCTTTAAAACAAAAAACAACTTAGGATACGGATGAATACGGATAAACACAGATAAAAAATTTTAGAAAAAAATATTAACAAAATTTTCAGAATTTGAACGTTAGTAGTAGAGAAAGTCGCTTAGCGTCTTTTTTGTTTCTGTGATTATCTGCGTAAATCTGCGTCCTATTAAATTTACAAGCCTCCAAAGTCGAAATATTTTCTTCCCATTTTTTAGATATAATTGGCCTTAAAGTTCCCAACACCCAAAGGAGGGGAGAACTATGGCCGACCAAATCTTTTGCGAAGAACATGAAATCTTCCGCCGTTCGCTGCGGAGTTTTTTAGAAAAGGAAGTCAAGCCCCATCTCGACGAGTGGCGCAAGAACCGCGAAGTGCCGAGGGAAATCTGGAAGAAAATGGGAGAGCAGGGATTCATCGGTTACTGGCTGGATGAAAAATACGGCGGGGTAGGGGCGGATTTCGTTTATTCCGTTGTCCTGATTGAGGAGCTTCACCGTTCGGGAGCCTGGGGATTGGCCGCTGCTGTAGGAGTTCACAACGATATCACTATGCCTTATATCGACATCCTGGGAACCGAAGAGCAGAAGATGCGCTGGTTGCCTAAATGCTGTACCGGCGAGTTCATTGCCGCCATCGGCATGACCGAACCAGGGGCGGGCTCAGATCTCCAAGCCATACGAACCGTGGCGGTCCGTGATGGGGATGAATACGTCATCAACGGCCAAAAGACCTTTATCACCAACGGGTACTATTGCGACTTGATCGTGCTGGTGGTAAAAACCGACCCCCGGGCCCAGCCACCCTACAAAGGGGTCTCCCTGATCGTGGTGGAGAACGGCACGCCCGGCTTCATCAAGACCCGGAAGCTGGAAAAGATGGGTCTGCACTCCTCGGATACGGCTGAACTCTTTTTTGAAGATTGCCGCGTCCCAGTGACCAATCTGCTCGGGAGAGAAGGCGATGGCTTTGTGCCCATGATGCGCAACCTGCAGCAAGAAAGACTTGTCTCCTGCCTCGGGGCTGTCCTCAGTGCCGAGCGCATGTTGGAGATTACCATTGAGTATTGCAAAACAAGAACCGTATTCGGGAAACCCGTCTCGCGTCATCAGCACAATGCTTTCAAACTCGTCGAAATGGCTACGGAGATTGAGATGGCCAAAGATTTCAGTTACCATTTGGTGTTGGATCATTTAGAAAAAAAAGACATCACCAAGAAAGTTTCCATGGCGAAGTGGTACAATGCCGAACTGGCCAACCGGGTGGCATACCATTGCGTCCAGCTTCACGGCGGCTATGGGTACATGGACGAATACGAAATTTGCCGCGACGCCCTGGACGTGCGCATGGGATCAATCGCCGCCGGTACTACTGAGGTTATGAAAACGATTATTGCCCGGATGATGGGGCTATAAAATCCGTAAGGCGCAAGGCGTGAGGCGATAAAACAGACGACAGACGAAGGACGAAGGACGAGGGGCAAAAAGAAAGGCAATAGGCAAAAGAACAACGGCTGAGGACTAAGGACTAAGGACTGATAACTGATAACTATTTTTACTAAGGCATATTGACAAATTACTTTTAAATCGAGAAGATAGAATTAAATACAGGAATTAGGGAAAAAAGGGTAGTGGCCCTCTAATATATTGATAATTGTCTTAAAATCATGGTTCCTTTTCCGGTTTCAGGAGATGATCTGTCATCTGAGCCGCAATGGTAGCCACTTTTCGCAATTCCTTTTTAACTGATTCTTTGTTTCTTGCACGGTAATTATTCATCTTTTTCTTAGGGCTGGTCTTTTGTAATCGGGAAAGGCCGTCAATATTGCGTGTCAATTGCATTGAAAAGGAAATATCAATAAATTAAAGGGCCACTACCAAACTTTATACCTTACCTCGAAATAGTTCCAGTAAGCCTCTCCAATTTTAAATCCACCATATGCCAGTACTCCGGCAAGGATCAGAAATATAAGGCAGCCAAGGGTTGTCGTTCCCCGCGGCCCGTTATTTATGGTGAGAGGAGTGAAATTCTTCATCGATTTCTTACTCCTTTGATCTCTGGTTTCCCTACGGCTAATTCTTTGGTCGCCCAATATTTCTTAAGCTCTTTTTCTTTTTCTTCATACAGGGCACGGAGATTTTCCGGGACCAAAAAGGAAAGACCCCGGGTGATGTTTAATGCTATGGGAGATACCTGTGATTCCGAAAGAAGCTTACTCTTGGAGGGTAAAAAGGCGGTTAGGACGAGCAGGATAATGGCGATCAGCAGGATGGCCTTCAGGAATCCGAAGGCCGCACCCCCCATCCGGTCGGCCCAACTCAAGTCCATCTTTTTTACCAGTCTGGAAAGTATCTTGCCCAGCAAACTGATGGCCAAAGCAACGAGGATAAAGAGGAGGGCAAATCCGAGGATTTGAGCGAACGTCTCATTCTCGATCCAGCGATGCAACCAGCTGGCCACGGTCGCGCAAGCGTAGCTGGCGGCAAAAAATCCGAGAATGAGGGAAAGGAAGGAAAAAATTTCTCTTACCAGTCCTCGAATCAGACTGTAAATAATGGAAGCACCAATGAGGGCGAGAAAAATGATATCTAAAGTGTTCATAGGTTACCCCACTTAAAAATTTATACTCCAACCCTGCTAATAATTCAAGGGAAAAAGATTAATATCGCTTTACGCCTTTCGGTTTAGCGTAATTTTCGTATTGCCTGGGAGAGTGCCTTTTGTTATTTTATAAGAGGGGCCGTAAAAAAATGAAATTTAGAAAATATTGGTTCAGAAGAAAAAAAGAGGAATCACCCTGGCCTGTATACGGGGAGGAAAAGCCGCGGATTGCAGTAAATATCATCCTGTTCATCACTACCCTGGCCACAACGCTCTTGGCAGGGGCCCTTCAGGAAGGAGTAAATCCTTTGAAAAATCCAGAGCAGATTTTCAAGGGGATTCCTTTTTCCTTTGCTTTAATGGGTATCCTTTTGGCGCATGAATTGGGACACTATTTAGTCGCTAAGAAGCACGGACTGAATGTTACCTTACCTTATTTCATTCCCGCACCGTCTTTTATCGGTACCTTTGGAGCCTTCATCAAAGTACGATCGCCTGTACGGGACAGGAGAATGCTTTTAGACGTAGGAGCAACCGGCCCTCTGGTTGGTATTGCTGTCGCTCTACCTTTCCTTAGCTTAGGGCTGTGGCTATCGGAGGTGAAGGTGGTTCAGGGACAAATGGGAACCAATCTGGGGTCGTCTCTGCTCCTTTCCTTGTTGAGTTGGTTGATTATCGGGCCGGTTCCCGAAGGTTATGACGTTGTCATCCATCCTGTTGGGTTTGCCGGCTGGATTGGTCTATTGGTTACTTCCCTTAACCTCCTGCCCATAGGTCAGCTTGATGGCGGACACGTGGCTTATGCCCTCTTAGGAGAACGGCAAAATAAAATATCCAAATATGTTTTTATTGCTCTTTTGGGGTTGGGAATTTTTGGTTGGCAGGGGTGGCTTTTCTGGGGTCTTCTTCTTTTCATTATGGGCTTTCGCCATCCTCCCTTGATGGATTGGTGGGTCCCGTTGGATTACAAACGCAAGGTAATAGGTTGGCTGGCAGTGGCCATTTTTATTTTGACTTTTATTCCAGTTCCGTTTAGCGGATTTTAGCAGAAAGCAGTGATCCGTGATCGGGCTAACCTGTTACCAAAAGGGGGATGGGTGGAAATTAAAAAGTTAGAAGTTGGGGGTTTTGAAAACAATTGTTATATTTTGACCTGTCCTCGTGCCCACGAGAGCATAATCATCGACCCGGCAGCGGAAGCCGACCGCATTCTACATGAAGTAGAGGGAAGAAACGTAAAGTATATTCTACTGACCCATGGCCACAGGGACCATATCGGAGCCCTGGAAGAGGTGAGAATAACTACCGGTGCTCCTGTGGGTATTCACGCTGAGGATGCCCAAGCCCTGAAAAAAGTGCCGGATTTTTTTCTAAAAGATGGACAGACGCTAACCTGCGGAGAATATTCCATCAAGGTTTTACATACCCCGGGCCATTCGCCAGGAGGGGTTTGTTTCCAGATGGGAAAAATTCTTTTTAGCGGGGATACGATTTTCCCCAATGGCCCCGGTAACACGTCAATCCCCAGAGCCGACGCCCAGATAATCCTGGAATCCATTCACTTGAAAATTTTCGTCCTGCCCGATGATACGATCATTTATCCCGGTCACGGTTTGGAAACCACGGTCGGCCGGGAGAAGGCAACTCCTTTCTATCTTTCTACCCGGCGAAGGACAGGAAACCAGGTATGAAAATTGAGTTGCAAGAGGAAAGTTCCTATTCGGAATCTTTGAAAAGAGAATGGGAAAAAATTCTCTCTGCCAGTCGCTATCGGAATCCTTTTCTTACCCCGACCTGGAATGAAATCTGGCTGAAGCATTTTGGGAATACCCAGAATTTGCAGGTGATTCATTTTCGCGCCTGGGAGGGAACCCTTCTTGCCCTGGGGACTTTTGTGAATTCTTGCGGGGAAAAAGGGGAAAAAGGACTTGCCTTAATGGGCAGCACGGATGTTTGGGATTACCGGGATCTGATTATTTCTTCCGGAAATGAAGAAGAGACCTTCGTCGCGCTGGCCGGATTTTTTAGGGAAGGGCCATGGGATTATCTGGAATTTAATGGGGTCTCCGAGTTCTCCCCAACGGCACACACTCTTTCCCTGATTATGAAGTCTTCCGGCTTTCAGGTTATCCAGGAAATTGAAGAGATTGCTGTTTATCTGGATCTTCCCCCAACCTGGGAGAATTTTCTTGAGGGGTTGAATTCAAAAGATCGCCACGAACTTCGCCGGAAAATGCGCAGAATGGAGAAGGAAATAAATTGCGAACTATCCAAGGTTGAAGAACCTTTTGCTCATTGGGGGGAAATGGAAATATTTTTTGATCTACACCGGAAAAGCCGGACGGATAAGGCGGAATTCATGACTGCGCAGATGGAATCTTACTTTCGCGAGATCGCTTCGCGGTTCCAAGAGAAGGGTTGGCTGAATTTATCTTTCTTGAAGATCGCAGGAAAAGAAATTGCTACTTATTTCTCTTTCGACTTCGAAGAAACAGAATACGTTTACAACTCGGGGTATGACCCGCAGTTTCGCCGGTTCAGCCCTGGAATTATCCTGGCCGCTCAATGCATTCGGCGAGCCATCGAGAAGAGGATGGTGCGGTTTAATTTCCTGAGAGGGAGGGAAGATTACAAATATCGCTTGGGAGGAAAAGAGGAAAAGATCTACCGGATCCGCGTAGAAAAAAGATGAAACACGTCGCCGTGCTCAGCGTGCACAGTTGTCCCTTAGCAGCCCTCGGAGGGAAAGAAACCGGGGGAATGAATGTATATGTGCGTGAATTAAGCCGGGAAATGGGCCGGTTGGGCCTGCGGGTGGATGTTTACACCCGATCCCAGAATCCCCATATTTCCCGCATCGTTCCTTTAGGCCGGAACGCCCGGGTGATTCATCTTCAGGCCGGCCCTGAAGAACCCGTACCGAAAAAAGAAATAATAAAATATTTACCAGAGTTTACATCGAAAATCCTTCAGTTCACCGAAGAAAATAGAGTTCACTATGATTTAATTCATTCCCATTACTGGCTCTCCGGCTGGGTCGGGGGGCGACTCAAGCGCCAGTGGTCCATTCCTTTAGTGCACATGTACCACACCCTCGGGGTCTTGAAAAATTCAGTGAGCCGGAACAGGGAGGAAAAAGAATCCCAGGGCCGATTAAAGATCGAAAAGCAAATCATGAGTATGGCCGATTGCCTGATCGCTCCCAGTCCCTGGGAAAGAGAGCAAATGATCCTGCATAATCGTCCCCAGCCTTTAAAAATTCAAATCATTCCCTGCGGCGTGGACCTGACTCTTTTTAAACCCATACCTTCCTCCAAAGCCAAGAAAATCCTCGGTCTTTCAGAAAGAGAGTTTATTCTATTCGTCGGCCGGATTGATGCCATCAAAGGAATCGATGTGTTGATTAAGGCTGTCCATTCTCTATCCCACGGGCATTTACAAGATAATCATGAAGTTGGATTAATCATTATCGGAGGGGAGCTGGACGAAGATCCCCATGCCGAAAGCCAAGAAATGCAAAAATTACGGAAGATGGTCAGCCGGATGAAACTGCAAGAGAAGGTGGCTTTTTGGGGGTCTCAACGACAGGATTTATTACCTTACTTTTATTCAGCCGCCAAAGCCATGGTTTTACCCTCCCGTTATGAATCCTTTGGCATGGTGGCCTTGGAAGCAATGGCCTGCGGAACCCCTGTGATCGCTTCCAAGGTGGGTGGGCTTCAGTACACGGTAGAGGATGGTCAAACCGGGATTCTAATCCCGGAAGGGGATTGGCAATTGCTGGCCGACCGGATCCGGGAGGTCATTGAGAACCCCTCAGCAACGAAAAAATTGACCCAATCGGCGTTGGGCAAAGTCCAGCAGTTTAGCTGGCCGATAATTACTCAAAAAGTTCTATCCCTCTACGATTCTCTTTGCAGGCCGTAAGGCGTAAGGCGCAAGTAGTGAGTGGTAGGGGGGAGTTATATCCGCCCCATCTTTAAAACCTCGATCATCTCCCGATGAATCTTTCCATTGCTGGCCAAAACGCGCTGTCCGTCCAGTCCAAGGCTTTTCCCCGAAAAATCAGTAAATTTTCCCCCTGCTTCCCGAACCATCAGGCTTCCGGCAGCCAGGTCCCATGGTCCCAGCTTCATCTCCCAAAATCCATCAAAACGTCCCGCAGCAACGTAGCAAAGATCTAAGGCTGCAGAACCAGCCCTCCTCACGGCGTGGACGCGGAGGGCAAAATTATGAAAATGGTCGAAATTATTCACCCGGCTCTCTCTGAGGTCATAAGGGAATCCAGTCGCCAAAAGGCTCAAGGATAATTTTGAAGTTGAGGACACATGAATTTTTTTACCATTCAGCCGGGCCCCTTTTTTTCTTTCGGCCAGGAAGAGCTCATCGCGCATCGGGTCGTAGACTACGCCCAGGATTATCTTTCCTTCCTTTTCCAGGGCGATGGAAACGCAGAAGGTGGGATAGCCATGGGCGTAATTCGTGGTTCCATCTAACGGATCGATAATCCAGCGAAAAGGGGAATTCCTCTGCCTGGTGGTCTTCTCTTCGGCCAAAATGTTATGGTTGGGATAATGTCGGCTGATGATGGAAACGATAACCTTTTCGGCCAACAGATCCATTTCCGTGACCAAATTAACCGCCCCTTTATAGGCAACTTTCCTTCTCTGACCAAGTTTATTTTTCAAGAGAATGCCGGCTTTCCTCGCCGTTAAGACGGCTATGTTTTTATAAGAACTCATATTTTTAACCAATCCTTTCAAAACCTCAAGCTACCTAAAAACTATTTTTATCTTAGACTTCCTCCGTGGCCCATATGGTGAATTGCCTTTAGATTTAACGTTTCAAGTATTAACCCCGGTTGGTCGTTTTGTCAATAAAGACTTGAAAAATCGCCAGTGGCATGATACTTTCCAGAAAATTTGTTGGCAATAGAACGGATCAAGAAAGAAAGGATAGAAAGAGAGGACGCATCAATGCCCGAAGTGGTGGTTAAAGGAACGAAAATTCATTACCTTAAGGAAAATTCCAGAATTTCAAACCCGGATTTACGGATCCTTTTTATTCACGGAGGTGGCGGCAACGCTTCCCTGTGGCACAAAGTGATGGAAGAGCTGGCCAAGGAATATGAGCCGCTGGCAATCTCCCTCCCGGGGCATGGTGAGTCTTGGGGAGAAGGGATGAACAGCATTTCAGCTTATCGGGAGTTTTTAAAAGACTTTTTCGATGCTTTAGGGTTGGAAAAAGTTATTTTGGCGGGGAATATGTTGATGCTGGAAGCTCCCCACGGATTAAGCAAGGTGATCCACAATTTTATAAGATCCTTACCGAATCCATGAATTATATGGGATACAACTCGTACCTGACGTCTTGTGATCTTACGATTTTTCAAGATCCTCAGCGAATGGATGGATGAAATACCGCTCGATATACGAAGTTAACCACCTTCCTCCGGAAGGAAGAACCAAGGTTTACCGTAACCTCATCCCACCTTCCCTTTTTCCCCTCTTTGGGATTGACCGGAATAGTTTAATAAATCGTCAAGGGGACAGGGTTGTCCAATTCCACACCCCAGAATCCCACGGCTTTGCCTCGTTCGATCTAAAACAAAAGCCAGATGACAAAGATTCGATTTTTTTCTTGCAGATCTCCGACACCCCGTTCATGGACAACCTGGAGCTTTCTTTTTTAGTGATCAATGACCCCCGGCGGGAGCGCTTTAATATCGACCAGGATGAGGTAGGAAAGGATACGCTCTTCGGGACTGCCTTGAGGAATTTGTCTGAAGAAGAAAAAGCTATTAAGGCTGGATTGGCTCCGGGGCAGGTTCGTCCCGGCCTAAAATTATTGAGGGAATTCATCAATATTTTGGAAAGGTTTGCATCCAAACTGGGTATTTCCATGATTTCTGGAGATGCTCTTTTTTACCACAATGCCATTCAATATGAACGTTATGGATTTGGGTATTTAGAAGGGCGGAAAAGGATGGAGGAAATCGACCGGGAATTTCTCCTCGGTGGAAAACTTTTTCAACGACTGGATGGGTCAACCCCTTTTCGACGGAAAGGAGCTGATAAATCAGTGGGCGGACGAAGCTGGGCCATTCAGGATGGAATCCTGGAAGAGCCCTGGGTTTCACCAAAAATCTACAAACCGTTGGGCAAGATAGTGGGAGTCAATACTTTCCATGGCCAGCATTATTAAAAAAATATTTTCCTTGACTTTTTCCCTGAATTATATATTTTTAAACATATGAAACTTTATTAATTTTTGAATATAATTGATTGGGGAAGATAAAAAAATTGCAAGAAATGACCTGATTTTAGTATTCAATGAGCTGTTTTGATAAAGAATTAATAAGCGAATACCGGATCAGATCTCTTACAGTTATCTTTCATGCAGGTACCCCCTAAGGGTTTAACCACAGGAGAAAAAACGATTTTTAAGAAACGAGTGGTTGTAACGGGTTTAGGGGTTGTATCACCCATAGGAATAGGCAAGGATGCCTTCTGGCAGGCGATATTATCTGGAAAATGTGGTATTGGTCCTGTTACCCATTTCGACGCATCTTCCTACCCGTGTAAACTTGCCGCTGAGGTTAATGACTTCGAAGCCACTGATTTTTTCACTCCCAAGAGCGCCCGACGCATTTCGCGGGGAACTCAGTTTGCCATCGTTTCCACCCAAAAAGCTCTCGAGGATGCTCAATTAGATCTTTCCAAAGAAGATCCCTACCGGATTGGCTTGAGTTATGGTACTGCCCTTGGGCCAACGGATATTTACGAAAAATTCGGGGCCACTTTCTATGAAAGGGGTCTAAAGCGGGTCAACCCTTTTTTCCTGGGAATGATGAACCATAACGCCATGATTGGGGCCATGGCGGACGCCTTTGATATTCGGGGATATAATACGGCCATTTCTGCCGGATGTTCTTCCGGTAATGTAGCCCTTGCCAATGCTTATCAAATCGTTTCCAGTGGGGTGGCAGACATCCTGATAACAGGGGGAGTGGATACTCCGATATACCCCCTAACCTTTGGCCTCTATTCAGCATCTCATTCCATGACGAACATGAATGGGGACCCCAAAAAAGTTATGTGCCCTTATGATAAGCGAAGGGCTGGGTTCATCTTGGGGGAAGGTTCTGGAACCCTGATTCTGGAAGAAATGGAACATGCCCAAAAACGGAAGGCAAAGATTTATGCCGAAATTTTGGGTTGCGCCCTGACCAACGACGCAGACGATTCAACGGTTTTCAGTCCAGAAGTGAGGGATATGATCAAAGCTTACGAGATCGCTCTTTCCCAGTCTTCCTTAGAGCCGGCGGAAGTTGATTATATTAGCGGACATGCTCATTCTTCTGTGATATTAGACAAAAAAGAAACTCAGGTGATTAAGCAAGTATTCGGCGAACATGCCTACCGGTTGGCTGTAAGTTCGATTAAAGCCATGGTTGGGCATTCAATGGCAGGTGGGACCGCCATGCAAAGTGTTGCGGCCTGCATGGCCCTGCACGAAGGAATAATGCCGCCCACGATAAATTACGAGGTCCCCGATCCGGAATGCGATTTGGACTACGTCCCCAATCAACCAAGGAAGAAGAAAATTCAGACCGCCCTGGTCAATTCCTTCGGCTTAGGGGGTACGAATGTGGTGATTGTATTTAAAAAAACTGAATAATTGCGCTTCCACTGATGATGAAAAAAAGGTTTCAACGGATAACGGATAAAGCGAGATGAAGTTTGGTCGAGGAAAACAGCTATGGGATTTAATGGCTTTTTTTTACGATCAGTTCTTTAAACAATTTCCTCCCTACCAGAAGCTTCAAAAAGAAATCATTGAAAATCTTAATAGTTCTCAAAACCCTGCCGATTTAGTTTTGGATGCCGGATGCGGAACTGGTATTATGAGCATCGAATTAGCTGAGCGCGGGTATTTTGTCGTCGGGGTTGATCGATCCCTGGAAATGCTGGAAAGAGCGCGTAACAAAAAAGAAAGAAAAAGACTTGATAACCTTTTTTTCCTGGAAAGAGATTTGAATAATGATTTTAATCTTCCGGAATATTCCTTCAATAAAATTTTTATGATTCATTCTCTTTATTTAATGAATGATCCGAAAGCGACATTACAGAAACTGGCTTCCTTCCTGCCCCAGGGAGGCGAACTTGTCATGTGCAACCCTTGCCGAAGACTGACCTTTAAAGAGCTTTGGAAGGGTGGGTATTCGTTTATTAGGGAATCTACAAGAAAAAATGGTTTTCTTTCTATTTTGTTTTTCTTGCCGATCACTTTGGCGATGGGAACTCTAAATTTCGTAATCCAACACCGGAAAAAAAAACAGATATTTCATCGCTGGGAAGAAAAAGAAATCAGTAATCTTTTGAAAAGCTGTGGTTTTCAGGTGAAGTGGTTGGAGGAAAGCTGTTTGGCTAACAGCCACCTTCTCCTTTGTGCCGTAAAGGAATGACAATCTGGGTTTTTAACTATTTTCTGAGGTTGGAAATTGAAAATTTTACTCATACAACCCTCTCAAATCATTGGTGAAGGGAAAGTTTATAAAGCAAAAAAATTAATGTTTCCACGTTTAAGCCTCCCTGTTTTAGCTTCCTTAACCCCCCCAGAAATTCAAGTCGAAATCATTGATGAATATTTTGAAGAAGTTCCTTTTGACGATTCGGCAGATCTTATTGGCATTGGTTTTATGACCCCCCAAGCCCCCCGGGCTTACCAAATTGGGGATGAATTTAAAAAGCGAGGGAAGAAAGTAGTGATGGGGGGTATCCACGCTTCAGCATTACCAGAAGAGGCCTTGGCCCATGCTGATGCAGTGGTTGTTGGGGAGGCAGAAGGAATATGGCCTAAGGTGTTGGAAGATTTCAAAAATGGGAAGATGGAAGGAATCTATAAATCTCTCCAATTTCCTGAACTAAAAAGACTTCCCCTTCCCCGATATGATCTTTTGCAGAAAGACCGATACCGCCTTTTCAAAATTAACTTTCCTATTCAGGCAGGAAGGGGGTGCCCTTTTAAATGTGAATTTTGTTCCGTGAGCAGATTTTTTGGAGGGGAATATCGCTGGAGGCCGGTGGATGAAGTTGTGCGAGAAATTCAGAAAAAAAACTTAAAAAAAATATTTTTTGTTGATGATAATATAATAGGGCAAAAATCTTATGCCCGTGAACTTTTTAACGCCTTGATTCCTTTGAAAATTCGTTGGGGGGGACAAGCCTCTTTAAATGTTTCTAAAGATGAAGATCTCCTCAATTTAATGGCTGAAAGTGGTTGTGGATTGTTATACATTGGGATAGAAAGTATTTCTAAATCAAATTTACCTTCTTATGGAAAAACTTTTTTTGATGCAGGAGAAATTTCAGAGCATATTGAAAAAATACACAAAAAAGGAATACTCATTCGCGCAAGTATCATCTTTGGTATGGATGATGATGATTCGGATGTTTTTCATAAGACAGTGGTTTTTTTAATAAAGAAAAAGGTGGCATACGCCGAATTCTTTTTATTGACGCCAATGCCTGGGACAGAATTACAAAGAAAACTTGAAAAGGAAGGTAGGATTATTGATAATGACTGGTCTCATTATGATGGATTTCATGCTGTTTTTCAGCCCTTAAGAATGAGGACGGAAGAGCTTGAAGAAGGTTTGTGGAATGCTTACAAGGAGTTCTACACAATCCCAAGTATTATTAGGCGATGCGTAAGGATGGGAAGCCAAAATAGGAAATTACGGACAATTCTATCAAATTTTTATTATCGGAAGATGGTTTTACAAAAACGTCATCCTATCTACGGAGAATAGTTTAGACTTATATAACAGAATAGATTTTTACACTGTAATGTAAAGGAAATATGAATTGAACATTCATGCCCTATTGTCTATAATCGCTGCTGCTATATATCTTATAGTGGGAATTTTTGCCTATTCGAAGAGAAAACCAAATCCGATTAATAAAGCTTTTTCAATAATGCTTTTATGTGTTTCATTGTGGTATATAGACATAGCTGGAATTATCGGCGCTCCCAATCCCGAATTTGCAGATCTTTGGGGAAAAATCTTCCGTAATGGACTACTCTTCATACCTCCCACTTTATTACATTTTGCCTGCCTCTTTACGAATCCCATAGGGATTTCTGAGAGAGCAAAAAAAATTCTTTTTGCCTCCTATTTAGCTTCTTGTTTTTTTGCGGTGATTAATTGGACTCCATATTTTACAGCAGGAGTTCGTGAATCACGCTGGGGATATCATGTACAGAGTGGCCCTCTGTATCACCTTTTCACTACCCAATTTACGATTTGCATAATTTTATCTTTATATTATCTCATTTTAGGTTTTATCCATGCAGACAGTTATCAGCGGCAAAGGTTAAAATATTTTTCCTTGGCTATTGGAGCAAGTTTTATCCTCGGAAGCCTAGGCTTTCTGCCCATGTTTGGCTTAGATGTTTATCCTATTGGAAGCATTGTTGGTACTGTGGGTCTTTTTTTTGCGGCATATTCAGTTGTCCAACACCGCCTGATGGACGTAAGTGTATTCATGGCCAAAGGCCTTGGGTACGTTTTATCTATATTTATTCTGGCCATTCCCAGTTTTTTTATTATTTATTTCTTAGAACTATTTTATTTCAAAAGGGTGGAAACTCCTTTTTCCCTCTTAATGATCCTATTGGGAATTGTGGCGGTTCTCCTCTTTGGCAAAATCAAAGAGAGAATGGACCGGTCGATGCATCAGATCATCGTAAGGGATAAATATTATTACCACCGGGTCTTGGAAGAGTTCAGCCGTCGTTTAGTGACCATCATTGACCTGAATCGCCTTCTCAACATGCTCGCCGAGACCATTGAAAAAAGCATGGGGGTTGAGAAAATTTCTGTTTTCCTCTACAATCCGGAAAAAGAAATCTACCGCCCTGCTTTATTTTGGAATTCACGAGAAGCTCCCATGATGGATATCTCTTTCAAAACGGGCGAGCCCTTCATCCAGCGATTACGAAAGGAGAAAGACGCAATCTTGCGGGTTGAATTGGAGAGGGATCAAAAAGGTGCGGGAAGAGGAGATATCATAATAAATATGAGCCAATTGCAGGCAGAAATATCTCTACCGCTAATTTATTCCGACAGGCTGATCGGCTTTATCAATCTCGGCCATAAATCGGCCCAAGAGATGTACTACCGGGAAGACATCGACCTCCTGATTACTTTGGCCAACCAGATGGCTATCGCCATCGAGAATGCCAACCTCTATGAAAATCTGAAAAAGTCGCAAAATATTTTACGGCGTTCTGACCG
>Ga0180009_10001816_pt1 | contig 25536 bp, 20 predicted proteins | sample OS_PC_MetaG_FD_123537 | JGI IMG/M metagenome (GOLD analysis project Ga0180009, IMG submission 123537) | Groundwater microbial communities from the Aspo Hard Rock Laboratory (HRL) deep subsurface site, Sweden - OS_PC_MetaG | ecosystem: Environmental > Aquatic > Deep subsurface > Groundwater...
CCGGACGGCTTTGGCATCGAGGACGAGCGCGACTATGGCGACACGACCATCAGGCTCCTGACATACAAGGCGCCGACGCCCTGACCTGTGCTTCGGAGAGGAAACGCGTTCGCATCGACGGTCACCGCGGTGACGAATGCGCGGCGCACCACTGAAATGCGATCGCCGGCGCCCCGCCCCGCGGCCTTGCCGTCACCAGACGATGGTGACATTGCCCTTGTCGTCGGTCTGGAGCGTGCCGGGCAGGGGGGTCGGCTCGACCGGTGGCGGATCATCGGCCGTACCGGCCGGGACATCGCCCGCCTCATCGACCGGTCCGGCGACCTCGCCGTCCATGACCACGAAGCCGTCGGGCGGAACGATGAGGGTGATCTCGACGCGGCGATTGATCGCCGAAGTCGGGGCGTCCGGATCCTTGAGGCGGGTCTCGCCCCAGCCGATGCGGATCAGCCGGTCCGGGTCAACGCCGAATTCCTCGATCAGGAAGTTCCTGACCGTCATGGCGCGGCGCTCGGACAATTGCTGGTTGTAGGCGGCGGGGCCCGAGGCGTCGGTATGGCCGGCGATGAGGTAGCTGAACGGCATCAGGGCATCGGACATGAGCGCCTGGCCGAGAATGCTGAGATCGTACTGGGTACCGCTGGTCAGCCCGTCGCTGTTGAGATTGAAGAACACCTCGAGATCGACCGAGACCGAAGGCAGCACATAGATGATGTCGCCCCCGGTATCGACCGGCGCCGAGGCATCGGTCTGGCCGGCGATCGGCGCCAGCGAGGTGATCATGGCGTTGATGTCCTCGACATCGTCGGCGAAGGCCGGGCCGGCGGCCATGCCGGTCAGTGAAACCGCCATCGTGGCCACAAGCAAGATATTGGCTGTTCTCGTCATTCCTGTTCTCCCGTACCGTCGCCGATCAGTTGCCCGTCAGCAAATCGTTGATGCCTTGTGCGCTCATGCCGCTCGAGCTGGTCGAGCCGCCCGAACCGCCCGAGCTGCCGAAATCCAGGCCGCCAGCCGGCGCGACTTCGGTCGGGCCGGTCGGATGCGGCCCTGCCGGGGTGGTTCCGGCCGGGCTTGTCGTCGCGGCAAGCTCGGCGAGCACCGGCGACTGGGCGATGATCACCGTCAGCCGCGTGCTGCTGTTGAAGCTCGCACTGTCCGTGGGTGTCATGCCGCCCGAATGGTGCAGGGCCACCGGCTGCAGGTTGCGATTGAACAATAGCGAGCCGGAGCTGCCCGGCTGGGTGTCGCAGGAATGGCGAAGGATCGGCCCGCCGTCCTGGTCGCGGATGGCGAAGCAGCGGAAGCGGGTCATGACCTGCGGCCGCCCGAGCGGATGGTGGATGACGATCAGCGAGTCGCCGGCCTCGACCGGAATGGTGCTGATCCTCAACGGTGTGACTTCCGGGCCGGGCGTATCGAGCAGTCGCGCGAGGCTATAATCGAGCGTCTCGTTCCAGTCGCCGGGCTCGACCGAGAGCCGGTAGCGCGCCACGCCTTCGTCGCCCATGGCGAGATAGCCCATCAGGATCGAGGCCTCGACGAGGTTTTCCTTGCCCGGCTCGGGGATACAGTGATGGTTGGTCAGCACCCAGCCGCCTTCGAGTATGGCGCCGGTACAGGTATAGAGCGCCTTTTCGCCATTGGGTTCGGCGACCAGCAGATCGATGCGGCCGATCGCGGAAGCGAGCAGGCGGATCGGGTCGCCCGGCGCCAATTCGCGGATCGGCTCGAAGGCGCCTTCCTGTTCGGCGATATAGGCGCTGGCATCGCCCGTGCTCTCGCGGAACCGCAAATCGGTCTGTCCATAATCGCTCGGATCGAACACTGCCATCTGCGCCGCGGCACTGCCGGACAGTGCCGCCCAGAGCGCCAGTGCGGAAAGCATCGTTGCGGTTTTGCGCTTGTCGGTCATTTCGTCATTTCCCTTTATCGGAACATGCCGGGCACGAGAGTGAAGTCGCGGAATTCGGCTTCCACCGGATCGGTGCCCCAGCTGGTGACGGTCAGGCCGATGCGGTTGAAATTGTCCTTGACCGTCGACTCGATGGTCCCCAGTTCGTTCCATTGTCCGGTTGCCGGATCGTAATAGGAAAACCGGTAGAGCCAACCGAGCTTGACGATCTGCAAAAGACCTTCGTCGCCGCCTTCGCTCAAGCCAAACGTGCCGCTATTGCCCGGCTGGGCCGGCAGTTCGTTCCAGTTGGCCGAGCAGTCGTCGGAATACGAACCGCCCACATAGAGGCCCGCCCTGGTGCTCGGACCGATCGCGATCGACTTGGATTGGCCGAACTCCGCACCGTTCCAAAGGACCAGCCCTGCCGAGGTGTGGTCGGCCCGGTTGGAGAGGCGGTAGCGCACCTGCGCGACCCAGGTATCGCGCGGCGGCACTGCCACCGACAGGATCGGCGCCTTGTTGCGCAGGCAGTCCCACACCCCGTTATGCCCGCCAGTTGTGGCCAGCCGGATGGACGGCCCGCGGATCTCATTGACCGAATTGCCGTCAGGATCGCTCCACTCGAAATCGGCGAAGTCCTCGCCAGTGAAGGTGATCGGTTCACCGGTCTTGAGCTGGGCGTAATAGCCAGGGAACCAGCGGTCCGGTTCGGTCTCGTCGGCGATGATGCGGAAATTCGAGAAGGTTGCATTCACCGGCTCGCTTCCCCAGGTCTTGGCGAAAAGACCGATCTTGCTGAAATCATCACGCACCGACGCGTAGGTGGTGCCAAGATGCTCCCAGTTCCGCCGTTCCGGCGACTTGAAGTAGAACGATACCTTGTCGCCGTCGCGGGCGACCCGAAGCCGTCCGCTGCTGCGATTATAGGTGATGCCGAAATCGCCCGAGCTGCCGGGCTGGCTGCGCAAATCATCGCCGCCGCTCGAGCAGTCGATGGCGTTGGAACCGGCAACGCCGAGATAGTCGGTCTCGGCAGGGCCGGAGACGAGTTGATAGACCGGCGCGTCCTCGAATTCATCGTTCCACAGGACCATCCCGACCTGACTGTACTGGATGCGCGCCGGCAGGCTGAAATCGACCTCGGCGGTCCAGCGTTCGAGCCGAGGGACATCGACCGAAAGGATCGGCGCGGTCATGCGGTTGCAGTCCCAGAGATTGTGATTGCCGCTGGTCTTGAGGCGCACCTCGCCGCCACTGATCTCATGAACCGAGTCGCCGGCCGGATCGCTCCACTCGAAGTCGGAGAACTGCTCGCCGGCGAAGGTGGCGACGCCGTCCCGGGCCAGGCGCTCGTAGTAGTCGGGCGTCCAGTTCTCGATCCCGGTATGGCCCGGGATGATGCGGAAATCGGCGAACGAGGCCACCACCGGCTCGGTGCTCCAGGTCTTGGCGAACAGGCCGACGCGCACCAGATTGTCCTTGCCTTCGACCTGCATCGATCCGAGCTCGCGCCAGTTATGAGCGTTGGGCGATTTGAAATAGAAGGTGAGCGTATCGACGTTGCGCGAAACGCGCAGCCAGCCGCGGCCGCCTGCATATTCGACGTTGAACCTGCCCGTGGTGTCGCTTCGATTGCTCAAGTCGGTCGTATGGGCCGAGCAATCGCTGCGGTAGGACCCGCCGACCGGCATCGAACTGGTGTCGGCCGGGCCAAAATAGAGCGCATGGGTCGGGCCATCGGCCTCGACCCCGTTCCAGACCGCAAGTCCGACATGGCTGTAACCGATGCGCGCCGGCAACTGGAACCAGACCTGCGCCGACCAGATGTCGCCGGCGGGCGCCGGTACCGACAGGATCGGGGCGAGGCCGCGGGCGCAATCCCACATGTTGTGATTGCCCGGGGCGCGCAGGTGGATCCATTCGTTTTCCAGCTTGTACTGGCTGTCGCCCTGGGGGTCGGAGAATAGCCAGGCCGAGGGATCAAGGCTGTAGCCCTGCGGGCCGAAATCGCGGTTGATGGCCGCGTCCTCACCCGAGACCGCCTCGGCGGCGGCACCGCTGCCGAAAAAGCCCTCGGGAAGGCTGCGCATCGCCGTCAATTGGAAGGCGTCGGTCTCGGTTTCGCCGACTGTCGGCAGCCACGAGCTCTCGGAATCTGAGCCGACCTCGGTCAGATTGACGCCGCCAAGCAGTTCGAGCACCGGGTTGGCTGCCGCCGCGGTTTGTTCGACCGCCGGCATGAAGTCCGTTCCGGCATCCGCGGCAATGCCGGTGCCGGCCTCGCCTTCGACCGCGGTTTCGCCGCCGGGCGTTGCTTCGACGGTGGCACCGTCCGGCGTCGCGGACGTGCCGGCGGCTGCCGCCAGCGCCGCCGCTGCCGCGTCGGCTGCCTCCTTCTCGGCGATCTGCTTTTTCAATTCGTCGATACGAGCGATGGCGGCTTTGGCAAAACGTCCCGTCGGGTATTGATCCAGATAGGTCTGGATCATCGCCGGGTCCTGGCTGACCACGACGGTCGTCCACAAGGTGATCTCGGCGATCATCTGTTCGGCGCCAGCCGCCGGTTCACCGGGGGTCGCGCCCGCCGCGAAATCGTCGATTGTGGTCTCGATCCGTCCGGGCAGGGCGAAGACGAAATCGCCGCGGTCGTAATCGGGGTCGCGCAGCTTGCCGTAGCGGGGCGTCTGCGCCCCTTCGGAGTAGTTGGCCATCTCGTCGGACATGAACAGGCCGAGCTCGGTGCCGGTCAGATAGCCGTCGCCATTGGAATCGGCGGTCGTCTCACCGACCAGGGCCTGCAGGAACAGGCGGCGGAAGGTGCCGTCGTCGCTGACCTGCTGGTCGGCATCCCCCGAGGTCATGAACTGGCGCGTCGGCTTGGTGGTCACCTGGGTGATCGCCGCCGGAACGGCGCCGGCGCGGGTGGTGAAGATCGTGCCGGAAAAGCAGGAATCGAAGATGGCGAGGACATGCTTGGCATCGGCCAGCCGCATCAGCGAGCCGAAGTCGCGCATCTGCAGGGCGCGGATCTTGAACTCCGGTTCGGAAGGTGCCGGCGCGTCGATCGGTACCAGGAAGCCCTCGTCCTTGATCGAATGGCCGTGCCCGGCATACCAGAGCAACAGGCGCGCCTCCGGGTCGGCGCCCTGGATGGCGAAAAACTCGCGCAGCGAGTCGCGCAAGGCAACGCTATCGAGGTCCTGCTTGAACGTGACTTCGAAGCCGGCCTCCTTGAGCGCCGTAGCGATCTCGGTGGCGTCGGCGACGGCGTTGGAGAGCTTCGGCCAACCGGCTGAATAGGCGTCGTTGCCGATCACCAGCGCGTAGGAGTTGTCGTAAAGTTCGACCCGTTCGGCCACGGGCGCCGTCGCTTCCGGCGCGGAGCGCAGTTCGACGGTCAGTCCGCGCGACTGCGCCATGGCGGGAACCGACAGCGCGAAATTGAGGGCGAGTGCGGCAAAAAGAGCGACGAAGCGGAACATGTTTCCCCCGGAGACACCATGCTTTGTGCCGACGTGGCCCGCCGGCTTGCTGCCTTGAGGCGAGCGGCCGGCCCCCTGCTCGGGGGCCGGCCGCGAGAATTGGCTAGTTGCGGTTCGGAATCGTGCCGATCTTGGCGACGAGGAAACGATTGCCGACCATCGAGATCTGGGCCTGGACGCCGAGCTGTTCGGTCATGAGCCTCAGGTTGCGGTCGAGCCGGGCGACGTCGGAGCAGGTCTCGTACCAGTATTCGGCCGAGGTCGCCATGACGCGCACCGGGCGGTGATGGTCATAGCCTTTGAACACCACCAGATATTCTTCGATCCGGGTGATTTCCTCGAGGTCGAAGCCACGGAATTCCAGCGTATAGGCACTGGTCAGGCCGGTGCATTCGGACATCGGGGCCGAAACGATGGGACCGGGCGAGACGGTGGTCATCGGCATATTGGTGTCCATCATCGGCTGCGGCGCGGTCGGCGACAGGGCGTCGAGCTTGACGGCGAGGGCCTGGCCGACATCGGAGGCGATGCGGCGGGCCTCGCCGCCGACGTGTTCGAGCACGCAGTCGCGGTTGCAATTGGGCGGCAGCGGCGGCAATTCGCCGGGACCGTATGCGACTTCCCAGTTGCCGAGCGAGCGCCCGGACTGGACGTGCAGCAGACGGCCGGTGATGCGAATCTGCAGATCGATGATCGCCGCGTAGGGGTTCTGCTGGGCGGCGGCGTAGATCTGGAAGACCACGATCACGTCGATCGGCACATTCGGCACGCGCTTGGCGATGGTGAACAGCTCGGCATCGGTCCGGCGCACGCGGGTCGGATCGGTGATGCCCATGGTCACCGCGGTCTCGTCATAGGTGCGGAAACCCATGTTCTGCATTTCGGTGGCGAGGGCGTAGAGCACCTGGTCGGCTGGACGGGAATCGCGCGGCACCGAATCGGTGTCGGCATCCTCGATCATCAGCATGACGTTGGGCTGTTCGCCGGCCTGAGCCGGGGTCACGCCGAGCGCGGCCGCGAACAGGATCGGCACGGTCCAGAGCAAAGCCAGACCAGTCTTCAAAAGCGATTTCATTCGGAGCTCCTCTTTCATGGACACGGGCGCCGGGCACTCTGGGGCGGGCCCGACGCCTTCACAAACACGATACTAGGGTTGAACGATCATCCGGCCGTCGGGCTGCACGATCACCGAGCCGCTCTGGGGAAGCCGCGGGTCGCAATCGACCCAGGGCTCGGGCGAGAAGTCGTCGAGGTCGAGATCCGGATTGAGTACCGAACCGGAAACGCCGGACGGACAGGGCGGCAGCGCCGGCACGAACCCTCCGCTCACCTGCGGCGCAAGCGGCTGACCTGCTTCGGGAACGACCGAAACGGCCACCGCGTCGATCAGCGTGATCTCGACCCGCCGGTTGACGGGGTCATAGGGCTGGACGGGATCGCGCAGATAGTCCTCGCCCCAGCCGACCACTTCGAGCCGCCAAGAGGCGATGCCGTAATAGCGCATCAGATAGCGCTTCACCGCCCAGGCACGACGATAGGACAGGTCCATGTTGTACACGTCCGGTCCCTGGGCGTCGGTGTGACCGGCCAAAATGTAGCGATAGCCGGCAAGCGTCGGCGATTGCAGCGCCTGGCCAAGCAGCGCCAGGCTGTGACGCGCCTGCGGCGAAAGGAAAGCGCTGTCATAGGCGAAATAGACCGTCAGATCGAGGCTGTAGCGGTAGTCGAGCACGATCGGCCTGCGGTCGATGATGATGCGGATCGGCCGTCCCATCGCAGCCGGTGGCAGGAATGTGTCCGGCAGGACAACAGGTCCGCCCGACGAGATGCCCGGCGAAACCGACTGTCCGGCGATAGGGGCGAGCGACCTGATGATGGCCGTGATCTCGTCGGCATCGTCGGCCAGGGCCGCCGAAAACGGCGAGATCACGAGTGTGAAGAGAAGGACGGCATATTTGGCGACCAGTTTTATCATATATACCTCCACCCTGGAGCGGCAGCGAGCAGTTGAACTGCCCGCTCCGCCTCCTGTTTCGGCGGCGTCTTCCGGAGGTCTTCCTTTAACGTCCTGGTACGCCGTCACTTGGATTAGTCACAAACACTCAGGTACTTAAATTTGTTCGTAGTCTAGTCGTCGAAATCAGAACCACACTATCACGTTTGGCCCTCTGGCCCTGAAAACCCTTGTGTCATTCTGGCGCAGAGCCGGCCGGACCGCGCCGCCGAAACCGGCGGAAGCCACCCAAGCCGGGTGCAATCGGGCTATGGAAAACCGAGGGCCGGTTCTGTTGGCGGGACATCGGCATGACCCCTATTGTGGCGGCGCGATCGTCATGGTGACGCTCGCCCGTGCCAGCTGAACATTGGCGAGGCCGTCGAAGATGGTGTCGATTTCGGCTGCGATGCCGTTGGGAATGGGATCGAAGCTTTGCCCGCGCAGGGCTGGCGGCAGTTCCTCGCTGACGTTGCGCGTCGCGGCGATGCATTTCAGCCGCTCCTCGCCGAGGGTCGAATCGTCGATGCGAAAGGTGAAGGGGTCCCGCCGCGGGTCGGGCAGGGCGTGCAGCACATAGGGCGCCAGCATGTGCCCTTGCGCGAAATCCTTGAGGAAAATGTTGGGCAGCACCTCGGTCACCGCCCCGCCCGAGTCTATGTAGAAGCAGTAAAGCCAGACCCGGCGGTCGGTGCGGAAATAGACGGTCAGTTCCTCGCCGGGGTGATAGACCGGGTTTTCGCCGCGCGGCGAGGTCATCAGAATGGCGAAGCTGCCGGCATCGGACTGGTCGTCGCCGAGCCCTGCATTGGTCGGTTCGAGCGCCATGCCGCCAAGGCCGGCGGTGCCGAGGCGGCCCTGCCAGCTTCCGGCCTTTCCTTCGATCCCCTGAACGGTCAGGGTGATGTCGAGCACGTCGCCGAGCCGCCAATAGGTGCCGCGCAACTGGTAGAGGCCGTCGGCGCCGTCGCGTTCGGCGATGCGCGCCAGCGGGTCGAGGTCGCGTGGCGACAGCGACCGGCCGAGATCGGCGCCGAGATCGAATTCCGGTTCGAGCACGCTGAGGACGCGGCCGGTGATGAGGTTGGATGAGGCCGCGACCAGCCCGGCGACGACGCGCTCCTGGAAATAGCGGGCGAAATCGGGCTGGGCGCCGGTGTCCTGGAAGAAGATGCCGGCCGGCACGAGCCGGTTCATGTCGTGCACCTGTCCGGAAAGGCCCTGCACCGCCAGCCTGACGGCGCTTTCGAGGTCGCGGGCCGTGTCGGCCAGCGCCACCTCGGTGCGTTCGGCCGGCAATGCCGCGGCGGCGGTCTGGGCGAGGGTGCGTCCGCTGTCGCGGGCGACCGCCTTGAGCGACAGCATGACCGCGCCACCGCGCACGAACAGCCTTGGCAGGATGACGATGTCGACGGCGCGATTGGCCGCCTCGAGCGCCGCGACGGGGTTGCCGCCGGCCTCGCCCAGGGCGCCGGACCGGTGCAGATAGCTCAGAACCGCGCCGATGCCCTCGCCATCCATGATTTCGAGGCAGGACGGAGCGCCGGCGACGAGTTCGGCGACCAGATCGCTATAAAGCTGATCGGCGGCGATAGCGCTGACCGGCACCTGTGCCACATCGAACGGCCAGACGCCGAGCGATCGGGGCGACGCGCAGGCATCGCCGGCGAAATGGCTGGACAGGCCGGCGGTGAGTTCGGCCACGAGCCTATCGACCGGGTCGTCCTCGGCGCCGGCAGCGACAAGACCCGGCCCGGCGAGAAAAAGCACGCAAAGAACAAAGAGGCGCAACACGGCGCCCTTTGCATGCTCCAGCCCAGCGATCCCTCCCATGACCAAAGCCCGGCTTTTCTCCCTAGGCTGAGAAGCCTATGCCATAGCCGCGTACAATAGAAGTGCGTTGGCGCGGCAAATGCCGGTTCATCCTGATCATGGTGAATTGCGGCAGGTTCGAAACACCCATCCCCGCCGGCATATTGACGCTTCGGTTCCGCCTGGAGCACCATGGGTGTCGGTCGGAGCGGAACGCCTGCCCCGTCCTTTGCCGTTGCGGCGCCTTGTCGCGCTGTGCCAGCGGCGTTCGCGGGAACATGGGCGGGATGCGCATATTGAGCTCACACATCGGCAGGCTCGCCGGCGCGGCTCTGGCGTTCGGGATGGCGCTACTGGCGCCGGTATCGGTTCGTGCCGAGGATGCGCCAAGCCCCTCGATCTTCCGGAATTCCGAGATGGCCAGCGAGCAGCCGTTTACGCGCCCGCCCCTCGTTGTCGTGCCGTCGGCACCGGCTCAGACAGCCCAGCCGGTTGCCGCGCCGGTCGCCATGTCGGCGTCCGAGGCCGAGCTGCGCAAAAAGATCGGCCAGATGATCATTCTCGGGTTCTCCGGCGACAGCGCCGAAACCATGGATGCGACCGCGAGGTTGATCGAGACCGGCGCCATCGGCGGCGTCATCTACTTCAAGTCGAATGTCGGCTCGCTCGAAGACGTGCGGCGGATGAACGAGCGGTTTCGCAGCGCCTCACCCGGCCTGCCGCCCTTCATCGCCGTGGATCAGGAAGGCGGCCTAGTCCAGCGCCTGACCGAGGCGATGGGCTTTCCCGACACGCCATCGGCCGCGAAAATCGCCGCGACCATGCGACCCGCCGGCGCCGAGACGGTCTACGAGCGCATGGCCCAGGGTCTCGCCGCGCTCGGCTTCAACCTCAATTTCGGGCCGGTGGTCGATGTCGATCTCAATTCCGCCAACCCGGTCATCGGCAAGATCGGCCGGTCGTTCGGCAATGACCCCGCCAAGGTGGCACAATATGCCGCGGCTTTCATCTCGGCGCACCACAAATACGGCATTCTGACCGCACTTAAGCATTTTCCGGGACACGGCAGTTCGGCCGGTGACACCCATGACGGATTCGTCGACATCACGCGGACCTGGAACCGCGACGCCGAACTGCTGCCCTATCGCACATTGATCGACAAGCCCGGCATGATCGACATGGTCATGGTCGGGCATCTGTACAATGCCGAGGCCCACGGGGCGCAAGACCAGTCCGCGCAGTATCCGGCGACACTGTCTCAGAGATGGATCGAAGGTGAATTGCGCAGCATGCTCGGCTATTCGGGCGTGGTGGTGACGGACGACCTGAACATGGGCGCCATCACCAAGGAATTCGGCACCGATACCGCCATCGTCAAGGCGATCGATGCCGGCGGTGACATCCTGTTGTTTTCCGATCCGGGAAAGGATCCGGCAGCCTTCGCCCGCCACGTCGCGGATGTTCTCGTCGAGGCGAGCAGGTCGATCACCTATATCCCGATCGCCATCGAGTTTAGCTATGGCCGGATCACCGCCTTGAAGCAACGGATTGGCGCCCTGCCGCCCGCCCGGCAATTCGATGCGCCCGATCCGCCTTTTCCCGCACCGGCACGGCCCTTTTCGTCGTGACGGACGCGAGCCGGCGCGGCGGGACAAGTGTTATTTCCGCCGGCATTCCCGCGTGCGAAGCAAATCGAGACGGAGGGAATTCGGCTTCAGGACCAGTCATTTGACATGCGGCACTCGCGTCGGTCCGCCGGCCTCGACAATCCTGGCCGCGATTGACAAGCAGGGACCTCATGGGCACATAATCTGGCGATCTCAGGAAGAGCCATGCTGAGCATTCGTATTCTATTTGCCGCGATTGTCCTGTTCTTGGTTTCGGCTGCGCCGGTCCTCGCCCAGTCGCGTGGCCTGACCGTCGAGCTCAGGACCGAGGAGGACGCTGCCGCGCCAGTTGCCGAATCCGTCGAGCTCTATGACAATTCCTATGCCCTGGTGATCGGCAATGACGCTTATGCAGGTGGCTGGCCGAGGCTGTCGAACGCGGTGGCCGACGCGGTTGAAGTCGCCTCCGCTCTGAAACAGGCCGGTTTCGAGGTCACCCTCAGACAGGACCTCGACAGCTTCACCCTGCGCGACACGCTGAGAGAATTCTTCGCCATCCAGGGGGCCGATCCCGAGGCGCGCCTCCTGCTCTGGTATGCCGGTCACGGCCACTCGATCAGGGACGAGGGCTTTCTCGTGCCGGTCGACGCCCCGGCGCCATCGGAGCCGCAGTTCAAGGTCCGTGCCCTGCAGATGCGCGATTTCGGCTCGCTGATGCGCCTCGCCGAGGCCAAGCACGTTCTCGCCATTTTCGACTCCTGCTTTTCCGGAACGATCTTCACCACCCGCGCCGGAATGGTTCCGGCGGCCATCACACGGGTGACGACCAAGCCGACACGCCAGTTCATGACATCGGGCGACGCCAACCAGCAGGTCAGCGACGACGGCACCTTCCGGCGATTGTTCCTGCAGGCGCTTGCCGGCGAATCCACCGCCGACCACAACCGGGATGGCTATCTCACCGGCACCGAGCTCGGGCTTTTTCTGTCGGACAGGTTGACGAGCTATTCGGAAGGCGCCCAGACGCCGCGTTACGGCAAGCTGCGCGACCCCGATTTCGATCAGGGCGATTTCGTTTTCGCCTTGCCGGGTGTTGACAACGGCAATTATGGCGGCGGACCGGGGAGAAATGCCTCACCCGGAACCGACGACCTCGTCGCCGAGATCAATCTGTGGGCAGCGGTCAAGAACAGCGAGGACCCGAGCATCCTGCAGGTCTATCTCGATGCCTTTCCGACCGGGCGCTTCGCCGGGGAGGCGCGCGACCTCGTCGCCGAGATCGATCTCTGGAAAAACGTCGCCAGAAGCGAGGAGTCCGGCACGGTCGGGAAATATCTCTTCAAGTATCCTTCGGGCCGATACGCCATGGAGGCGCGGGCGCTCGTCGCAGAGATCGATCTGTGGAACACTGTTTTTTCGAGCGACGAGCCCGACATTGTTCAGAAATATCTCGAAAAATATCCGGCAGGCCGGTTCGCCGACGCGGCGCGCGATCGCATCGAGGTGCTTTTAGCGTCGATCCCGCCGGAACCGGATCCCGAACCGATCGTCGAGCCGACCCGGCGCTGGTTCCTCGCGGTCTACGACAATCTCGATTTCTATGGCGGCGACATCTACCCCAAGGGCATCGACAAGACTTCGATGGAAGACTGCGCCCAGGCCTGCGCCGACGAGACGCGCTGCAACAACTTCACCTTCAACCTCAAGGCGGATCGCTGCTTTTTAAAGGAAGACTTTGCCTATACCGTCAATTTCGACGGCGCCCAGTCCGGCGTGTTCTACCGCGACAGCACCGGCCAGTCCCGCCCGCGCTTCGAGGTCAACTGGCAGGTCTTCCGCAAATACGACATGCCCGGCGGCGATTTCCAGACGCTGCGGGTCGACAGCTACGAGCAGTGCATTGCGGCCTGCAACGGCGATGGCAGCTGCCTCGCCTTCACCTATTCACCGGTCAGCGGCCGTGACTATTGCTTCCTCAAGGGCGCCAATGCCGGCGCGCCGGTTCCCTATACCAAGACCACCGTCATTTCCGGCCGGCGGATCACCAGCGAGCTGCAGCCCTCGGCAATCTGGCCGCTCGAGCGCTACTGAGCCGTTTCGGGACGCGGATGGCGGCCCGACACCGGCGGGTTTACGCCACATCAACCAATTTGCCGCATGCTTGTCCGGTCGGACGGTGACAAGCCGTCTCGTTTGCTAGTAGGCGTTGGGTCATCACATGAAGTCTTTTCGTTTCAGTTTGGCAGCCGCAATTGCCGCAACGGGCCTTTTGCTGCCCGTCGGTGCGGTTTCGAGCACCGAACCGCAACTGGATAGGACGATCACCGGCTCCATCACCGAACTCGTTGCCTTCGAGCACTCCGACCTCATCCGTCCGGGCATGCTGTCAAGGACCCGTCGGACCGAACGGCTGATCGTCCCCGACGCGCTGTAGCGCTGCCGATCACATGTTGTCGCGACGCGGATGCCGTATGTGCCGCAACCCGGTTCGCGGCTGCGGCCATGCGGTTGATTTTCAACACGAGGGACGTGGCATAGACTGACCTGACAAATTCAGTCGAAGGGGTCGTCATGCGTTATCACGACATGTTGAAGCAGAGGCCGCGCCGGGCCGTCACGGGTCTGGTTCTGGCCGCGGCGCTGGCCATTTTGCCAGCCGGCGCAGGCGCCGAGACGATCACGGATTTCGCACCCTTCGTCTATGATACCGCCACGCCGCAGGTGCTTCGCCTTAATGGCGAGATCAGCGTCCGCACGCCGCTCGGTCTCAACCAGTTGCTGCGCCAATATCCCAACATCACCACCATCGAGCTCTCCAGTCCCGGCGGCTCGGTCTATGCCGCCCTGACCATGGCGCCCGACATCCGCGACGCCGGCCTCACGACGGTCATACCCGCCGGGGCACAGTGTTTTTCGGCCTGCGCCTATCTGTTCTTCGCCGGCGTGGTGCGCGAAGCCGGGGGCGAACTCGGCGTGCATCAGGTCTCGGCGGCCAATCTCGCCTCGGGCCAGTTCGCGGTGGGCGATATCGTCGCGGTGCTGGACGAGTTCAACGTGCCGGCGCAGGTGCTGGTCAAGATGCTGCAGACGCCGGCGGAAAGCATGTATGTCATGTCTCCCGACGAGATGGAGCGGCTCGGCCTGCTCGGGGACGTGCCCTCGGACACCGTCGCGGTCGACTGGGTGCCGCCGCCGGTGGTCGCCAACCCCCAGGTCGTCGGCATGGATCACAACGGCTCGTCCATGTGGTTCGACAATCTTCAGGGCACCATCTACTACGTGACGCCCAAGAGCTCCATGCAGGCCACTGTGTCGAACGGAACCGTGCTGTTCCGCGGTGCGCCTTGGGAAATGCAGCCGGGGGCGCCGCTGTCGGGAACCGCATATACGTTCCGCAAGGGCTGCCAGCCGGCGCCCTACGCGGTCACGGGGCTGGTCGAGGCGGACCGCATCGTCTTGCGCGGCAACTCGCCGATTCGCGAAAAGGGCGGGTGCGCCATCCTCGGCTACACTTCCGACAGCCCGAATGCCGTTCTCGTCTTCACCCTCGCCTATGCGCCGGGCTAGGTCATGTCACGTTTTGATGGAGTCAAAACGTGACATGACCTCAGTCTTTGAGATGTCGCCTGTTCGAACCGCAAAACTGGTAACCACTTTTGCTGAACATGCTCCAGCCGGCTGCGGCCTTGCGGTTAATGTTCACGGCTCGAGGCTCGGCGTAGACTGATCGAGTCATGCCAGTCGAGGGGAACGTCATGGGCCGTCACGACACCAGCAGGGGCGCAATGCGCCAGGCCGTCACCGGTTTCGTCCTGGTCGCGGCAGCGGCCATTCTGCCGGCCGGGGCCGGAGCCGAGACGATCAGCGATTTCGCTCCGTTCGTCTACGACACGGGTTCGCCGCAGGTGCTTCGCCTCGAGGGCGAAATCAATGTCCGCTCCCCGCTCAGCCTCAGCCGGGCGCTGCGCCGGTTTCCCGACATCAAGACGCTCGAACTCTCCAGTCCCGGCGGCTCGGTCTATGCCGCCCTGACCATGGCGCCGAGCATCCGCGATGCCGGCCTCACGACGGTCATTCCGGCCGGGGCGCAGTGCTTTTCGGCCTGCGCCTATCTGTTCTTCGCCGGCCTGGAACGCACGGCCCTGGGCGAGTTGGGCGTGCATCAGGTCTCGGCGGAAAATCTCGCTTCGGGCCAGTTCGCCGTCGGCGACATCGTCGCCGTATTGAGCGATTTCGACGTGCCGTCCGAGGTGCTGGTCAAGATGCTGCAGACGCCGCCCGAGGGCATGTATGTCATGTCTCCAGACGAGATGGCCCGGCTCGGCCTGCTCGTCACCGCCAGCGCCGCCGGGGCGCGGGATGCCGTCGCGACAGCCAGGCCGTTCGAGATCGGGCTGACCAAATCCGGTGATTCCGACGAATACCAGCAGGCGCTTCATCTCGGCGCTCTCGAAAAGATCGACCAGGAAAAGCTGGCGGGCGACGCAAAGCAGGCACTGATCGATTCCGTCAACGGCATTCCGCAAAAGATCGACGAAATCCAGGCCCTCTACGACAAGGGCAGCTATATCGACGCGCTGATGGCCTATTCGGCGGCGCTCGACGTCATCAACGGGATCGTGCCGAAATATCACGATGAAATGGACGTCATCTATTTCGCCGCCTTTTCCGGCGAACTGTTGATGAAGCTCGGCCTTTACAAGGAGACGGCCGAAGTCGCCGAGCAGATCATATCGGGGGCGACGGACAGGCTTGGGGCGGATCACGAAGTCATCGCACGCTGCCGCAAGCTATTGGCCGAGGCAAAGGCGCAGCAGTAGCGGCGCGGCCCGGGGTGAAAACGCCGCCAGCTCGACGGCATCGCTTCGCATGAAAACATCGGGCCGGAGACGCGAGCTAGCTTCAATCGCATGTCCCATGCCGCAGGCGCGGTGCGCGGACATGCTGCCGTATGCTTGATCTTCATACCAAATAGAGGTGTTGTATTGCGCCGAAAGCTGACGGTTTGGAGAGCGTGAAGGATGAATCTTCGAGGAAAACCGAAACTGTCGACTGCGGCTCTCGCTCTTGGCCTTGCGGTGCTTTTTTCCGGGGGCCTGACCAACGGTGGGTCGGCGCGGGTGATCCGCGATTTCACGCCTTTCGTCTACGACACGGACAGACCAGAAGAGCTGTTGCTCGAAGGCAATATAGGCGCGGTCACGCCAGTCAGCTTCGCACAAGTGCTGCAGCGCTATCCGCAGATCGCGTTCGTGTCGCTGCAAAGTGCTGGTGGCATGCTCTATGCGGCCCTGCCGACGGCGCGGCAGATCAGGTCGGCGGGACTGCGGTCAACGATTCCGGCCGGAGCGGTATGCCATTCCTCCTGTGCTTTTCTGTTTTTTGCCGGAATCGAACGCACGGCGGAAGGCGAACTCGGTGTTCATCAGCTCAAAGCTGGCAATCAAGCCTCCGCACAATATGCATTGGCCGATGTAAGGGCCGCCTTGAAGGAATACGAGATACCCGATGAGGTGTTCGATGCACTGCTACGAACGCCGCCTGAGCGGATGCATGTCTATTCGCCCGACCAGATGCGCCGTTTGGGTCTGATTGGAGGCAGCAGGCCACCGCACAATGCATGGCGCTCCGCAGCCGCTGTCGCCGTGCCGGTTGCCCCGAGCTTTGATTGCGTCAATGCGCGTTCGAGAGCTGAGAAGCTGATTTGCGCGAATGCCGAACTAGCAGCTCGCGACCGCGAACTTGCAAAGATATATGCTGATGCAAGGGAACGTTCAACACGCTACGAATTCACGTTCAGCGAGGCGCAGACGCCCGCTGAGTGGTTCAGTGACAACACCCGAACCGAGTGGCGCTGGCGCGAGGACAATTGCCTGGACGCGAACTGTTTGCTCAAATGGTATGCTAAGCGCAAGGCCCTGCTCAGTTGGCTCGCCTATTCGGATGACGCCTATGGTGATTACGGCATCGAGAGTGTCCGACAATTGCGGAACGGCGACACGATCATTAGTTACGGCATGGCGACCCACACGAGAAACGTCTTTTTTGGCAGCGCAACAGGCGAATTTATCACCTGGCCCGACGGTACCCTGGCGGTCCTCAGCGAGAGTCCTTTGCTTTTCATCGCAACGGGGCAAAAGAGCTATTTCGAGGCAGGTGGCGCATTCTGGTACTCGACCATTCGCGACCAGGATGCACGCATCGTGTCGTTTCCGCCCGAGGGAGACACATGCATGAGCAAGAACGACTTTGTTGCCCGTACTTCTTTCACGCCCTCGGATCTCGCGTTGGTTCGGGATCAGACAATATGTGTCGAGCGCTAATGAAAGCCCACGCGCAGCGCGTTCGGCGGCACAAATGAGCCTCTCCAGTCCGCAAGTGCGTAACGATATCGAGACGGTGGTCGAGACGCATGGGCTTGCCGGCGCGGCGCGGGAGAAGCTGATCCGCATCGTCACTGGCGCCATGCCGGGCAATCGCGACCTGCCGCTTTACGGTCTGGCCCGTCATGTCCAGCGCGTGGCGCGGACGCGCGGCGGGGCGAGCCTGTTCGACCTTCTCGCCCCGGTCGCCGCCGGCGACGGCGGCGAGGGCCTGCCGCGCCTGTCGCTGGCCGTGCTCGATTTCCTCGCCACCATGGCGGACTATGGCTATTTCGACGCGATTGCCGGCGGGGTGGCGCTGCTTGCCACCGGCGAAGGGGAGAAGTCGCTGTCCGAGGCGGTCAGCGTTTTTGCGGCGAGCCTTCACAGCTACCGGGTCGCGCATCTGCCTTTCGAGAACCGCAGGCAGGCGTTTTCGACCATAAGGAGCCATTTCGAGGCGGCGCGTCCGGGTTCCGGCTTGCCGGAGGATGGCGACGCCATCGCCTTCTGGTCGATGGTCGCCTCGCCGGAAGGCTGGACGACCTATGCGGCAACGCTTGGCGCGCTCGTCGATTTCGTCGCGGCGGCCGAGACGCGCGAGTCGACGGCGACGGTGTCGCTCGACATGCTGCGGGAAAAGGGCTTCGACCCGCAATCCGGCGCCTTCGACGGCGACGACGGCGAGGAGCCCGATCTGACCGAGGCGATCGACAGTCTCGCCGCTGCCGATCTCAAGCTGTTCAAGGGACCCGAACTCGACGACCTGCGCCGCCTCGCCGCCGCGCTGCCGGCGCTCAGGCGCTGGCGGCGTTCGGGCAGCGCGCTTCTGAGCTTCGGGCCGGTGCAGAACGTATTGGTGCAGCTCAAGCGGCAATCGGCCGGCGCCAACCGGCTCGCCGAAGCGGCGGGCTGCGCTGCGGCCGAAGACTATCGGCAGAAGCTGGAAGCCTTCGCGGACATCGCGCATGTTTGCCATGACATAGCGCTTTTGTACCGGCGGCTTGGCGAAACTGGCGGCCAAAACGCCCCTGGCGCCTCCATAGGGGATGCAAAGACCGAAGACAGGATCGCCCGCATGTTGCGCCGCCAGAGTCTTGCCAGTCGCACGCCCGGCGAGCTCAGGGCCGCGATCGGCAACGTGCTGCCGGCGCTTGCGGTGGTCGCGACCCGGCTCAAAAGCTGTGTCTCGAGCCTCGAGACCTGGCCGGCGGACGGGCGCGACGCGGCCTTTGCGGCGGACCGCAAGGCGTTTGCCGATACCTTCGGGCGTTTGTATTGTTCTGCGGGGAACACATGATGGCAGCGCGCTACGACGACGAGCATCTGAGGCGTTTCAGTGCCTTTCGGGACGCGACCGAACTGGCCGCGCCCGGCGAAGACGACACGACCGGCATTCCGGCATCGCGGCTGATCGCCTATGCGCGGCGCGAGGGCGCCGTGGCGGATTTCGCCCTTGAGCGCCACTTGCGGACGAGCGCCGCGGCGCGGCGCATCCACGACCGCGCCCTCGAGATGCACGCGCTGGCGCATTCGGACATAGCGATGGCGGCGGCCGGCGGCACGCAGGTCTCGCGCGTCGTCGGTGCCCACAGGCTCGAACTGATCGAGGAGGATGCAGGCGTTTATCTCGTCATCTATCTCGGTGCCGGGGCGTCTGTACCTGGCGCCATCGAGGTGCGCGACACGAAGGGCGACGGCGCCCGGCTGGCACTCGGTGCCGCCATGGGCGGGATCATCCAGTTGCGCCTCGATCTCGCCAAGCCCCAGCCGAAGGCCCTGTTCGACGCGCTCGTCCGGCCCGACAGCTCGGTGTTCCTGCTCTAGAGCCGGGCGTTTTGATTGCATCAAAATGCCCGGTTCTTTCTCTTGTGGTCGCATCGGTTTTCGCGAAAAACCGGGTTCCACTTTTTCGCCCGATGCTCTTGAGGCAGGGAGGGTTTATGCGCCTCGCCATCATCATCCCCACCACGAACGGGCCGGTCAGGATCGAGCGCATTTCCCGGCTGGCGCGGGCGCCGCTGAGCCAGGTCATCACGGCGGATGATTTCGTGCCCAATGCCGAGATGGCCGGACGCTATCACGCGCTGATTGACCAAGCCGGCCCGCTGCGCGGGCTGATCGCCCTCGGCGAAGTCAGGTTCGAGTTGTGTCTCGACAAGCTGCCGGAAATGGGGCGGTCCTGGGAACTGGCGGTGGTCCTTGCCCATTGGGCCATGGATCACGGCCACGAACTCGTCACAGCGAATGCCGACCTCGTGGTCTGGGCCACCGGCGTTGTCAGGCCGGGTCGCGAGATCGCCGAGGAGGACTACCACCTCGACCGAAAGCGGGCGAGTTCGGCCGGGCTGCTCGGGGGCTTCGGCTCGAACGCGCGCCTGCTCGTGCTGCTGCCGGGCACCGCATCGGAGGCGGAGGTCGGCGCCTTCCGCGCCGAGTTCGCCTCGGCCGAGGTGAAAAGCGTCGCCGATGTCGATGCCGGCGTGGCGGCGCTCGAAAAGGCGGTGCATTCCGCGCGGTACCTCACGCCGGCGCCTGCCGCGTCATCGGCTGCGCCTCGGGGCCGGGAAAGTCCGAAATGGGGCTTTGTCGCCGTCGGCATCCTGGCCGGGCTGATGCTCGCCGCCGGGGCCGGTTTCCATTTCCTGTCGCCGGTACCGGTACCGGACCCGGTCGTGCCGGGCGTCGCCGACGTGCCGGCAATGGACGCCGTACCTGAAGCGGAAACCGTCGCCGAAATCGTGGCGCCCGCCGGTGCCGTTGCCGAAGAAACGCCCGATCTGGAAACCGTCCCACCTGAACGGGTGGAGGCACCCGAGGACAATCCGCCGATCGCTGTCGCCGAAATCGACACGCCGCCCGAAACCGTCGCCGAGGTGGTGCCGGCCGACCAAGGCGATCGAGTCCAACCTGAAGCCATTTTGGCGGCTGCACCGGATGCCGGTCGAGACACTCCACCGGTGACACTTGCCGAGACTGATCCGCCGGCCGAACCCGCCGCACCGGGCGCGGATCCCGACGATTCGGGTGCCAGTGAGGCCCCCCTGGATGGCACGAGCCAAGCGGCGCCTGCCGATGCAGCGGACCCGCCCGCCGTCGCCGAAGCAGCGCCCGCCGAGGCGAATGCCGTGCCGGCGGACAGCGAACAGGCGGCAGTCGCGGCGGAACCTGAGGTCGACAAAGCCGAAACGTCGGCGGCCCAATCCGAGCCGGCGCCGCCCCTGGTGCTGGTCGAGCATCGCGCCCCGCCCGGCGGCACCTGCATGAGCGTACTGTTCGGATCGGCCAGTCCAATGCGCGTCGCCAGAACCATGGAAAACGGGGCCTTTCCGGACAGCGACCTCGACGGGCTCTGTGCCGTGTCCTTCGAGCTTTCGGGCGCCACCGCGCCGGCGCGCCTCGACCTGCCGCAGGGTTTTCTCGCCCACGTCATGGCGTCCGACCGCGTGCAGAGCATCAGTCTTGCCGGGCAGGGGTCGGATTCGTTCTTTTTAATCGAGGGTGGCGGCCCGGTTGCCTACGAGATGACGCTGACCGGCACCGACGGCTCGATGCGCAACTTCCGGCACAATCTCGTGCGCTTCTGACGCCGCTCGGTGCCAGCCGCGCCGCAAAACCCGTCCTGACCCTTCCAAATGAGTCAAGGAAGCGCCGATGGCGCAATCGGACAAAAGGGGATCGACATGATCAAAGGCATTTTCAACACGGCGGCCGCGCTGGCGCTCGTCGCGGGACTGACTTTGCCCGGCGCGGCTCAGGCCAGCGAAATCCGGGTGACGGCTTCCTATCCGCAAACCTCGGTGATCGATTTCGGCCAGGTCCTCGGCCAGGGCGGCGAAATCCGCATCACCATGCCAGTGCCGGGCCAACTCGCCATTTCCGTCGTCCGTCCGGGCTGGCAGCCTGCCGGTCCCGACGACAATGTCCTGGTGCTCAATGCCATGCGCGTGGGCGGCGACCTCGATGATTTCGGCGGACCGTTCGGCTGGCGGGGCATTGCCATCACGGCGCCGTCGGTGACGATTTCGACCGTCACCAGCGCCGAAGTGCCGGTCGCTTCACCAGAAGCGAGCTGCGAGTCCACGCCTGAAACAGGAGAATGAAGATGAGGTTTTCGATCGCCGCCGGGCTTGCCCTGGCTTTGCTTTGGGCCGCGCCGAGTTTTGCCCAAGGCGTCAGCGCCGACGAGGCGAATAGCATCATCCGCTCGCTGGCGCCGAGCGCTAGCGCGCCGGCCTCGGCCGAATCCTATCCGAGGACGGCCCGCGAGGTCGTGGTGCAGAACAGCGTCGTCGTCATCGACACGGCGCATTCGCTCGATTTCGAGGTGTATTTCCCCTTCGACAGCGCCAGACTGATGCCGCAGGCCCATGTCGATCTCTGGGCGCTCGGTGAAGCCCTGGCCTCGCCGCAACTGCGCCAGCACATCTATCTCATCGCCGGACATACCGATGGGGTCGGCAGCGCCGCCTACAATCTCGACCTGTCGGCCCGCCGGGCCGCTTCGGTGCGCCGGTTCCTCATCGACAGCTTCGCCATCGATCCGCGGCGCCTGATCGCGGTCGGCTTCGGGGAATCTCAGCTCAAGGCGCCCCAGGCGCCGACCGCCGGCATCAACCGCAGGGTGGAGGTGGCGCTCGTCCTGTCGCGCGGCGATTGAGCGGAAACAGCCTGCGACCTGATGTTGCGCAATGCGCAATGGTCTTTGTTCCGCTACACCGCCATGCCATATTCGGGCGGAGGAGGGTGCATGATGAATATGAAAGCTGTTCTGGTCTTTGCCGGCGCGCTTCTGTGTTCCCCGGCTGCCGGTCAGTCGGTCGTCTCGCTGGACATCATCGATCTCAATATCGGCGGCACGGCCCCCGGCGCGAGCGTCGGCAACACGGTCGACGATGTCTACAACCAGGCCACCGGCCAGGCAACTCAGGCCGACGACCAGGTGTTGATGATGCGCGATTGCCTGTTCGACGAGGGCGCCTGCGACAGCGCCGAATATGGCGGGTCAACCGATCTCAGGCTCGGCGATATCTACAATCTCGGCGTCATCGACCGCAACGAGATGCCGCCGCCCGATCCCGCCAGCCCCGAGGCCAGCATTGCCCTGCCCTCGATCGATCTCGAAATCCAGTTCGGCTACGATTCCGACGATCTGAGCCCGACGGCCTATGCCAAACTGGCATCGCTCGCCGACGTGATGATGGATCCGCGCATGCAGGGCCAGCGGCTGGTCTTTATCGGCCATACCGACGCGGCCGGTTCGGAATCCTACAATCTGAGCCTGTCGCAGCGGCGCGCCAATGCCGTGGCCGACTATGTCTCGATGATCACCGGCCTGCCGCCGGACCGGATCGCGGCGCGCGGCGTCGGCTATTCGATGCTCAAGAACGTCTACGACCCGACATCGGCCGAGAACCGGCGGGTGCAATTGGTGCTGGTGCCGCTGCCGACGTTGTAGTCTGAAACGCCCGGGAACGAATGCCGCCTGCGCCGATTTCGGCGCGGGCGTTTTTTTCGTGATGAAGCGGCGTGCCTGCGCGGCCCAATCGCTCGGCTCGGCATGTTTTTTCCAGGCAGGCTTTCCCGGAATCCGCCCTGGCCCCTCCAAACAGATGGCGAACGGCAATTCCGCCAACGCAATTCCCGGAGGACAACAATGTTTCGCACCTTTTTTGCCGCCGCCGCTCTTTCCCTTGCGGCTCTCGCCGTCAGCGCCCCGCCGGTCGTCGCCGGCGAGCAGCCCAATCTGATGATCATGGGCGAAGATGCCGATGTCGACACGATTCCGCGCAATTCGCGCGTGTTCAATCGCGTGCTCCGGGCCCTGTCGAGCGAAATGGAGAACGAGGGCTTCCGCGTCTATGACGAGACGGCGGTCACCATGGCCATAACCGATCCTGCCCGCGTCCGCCGCACCGATGCCGAGCTCTTTACCATCGCCAAGCGCGTGCCGAATGTGCCGATCGACGCGATCGTCGTTTTCCAGATCTATGCCGCGGCCCAGCAGAATCCCTTTGCGGCGATCGTTGACCTGCAAGTGCGCGTTACCGGCAGGCTGCTGCACGTCCAGTCCGGGCGCTCGCTCGGCAACTGGGAAGTCGCCTATGGTCCGGGCGAACTGACGCCGCTGCCACCCAATTGCGACCGCGACTGCGTGCTCGAGACTGTCGGCAACGAAGCCAGCCGCATCGCGTCCGATGTCGGCGCCGCCCTTGCCGTCAAGCTCGACGCCCTGTCGCCCACCGCCGCCTCCGCGCCGATCGGCATGGGCGGCATGGTCGCTGGCGCGCCGGTTTCTCCCGGCCTTGCCATTGCCGGGGACGCCTGCACGGGCCTGACCTCGGGCTACACCCTGTCGTTCCGCGGTTTCTCCTATGCGGACCTCACACGCATCGAGGAATATCTTGTCGCCTTCAAGGGCTACGACCATCATCGTCCGGTGCGCGCCGGCGCCACCCAGTCCGACTATTGGTACGAGACCTGCTCCGACGAGGCCCGGCTCAACCGCAATCTCCGGCTCATGTCGGAGCAGATGGGCGTGACGGTGCAGATCTCCAAGGTCGGCAACACCTTCGCGATTGACAACATCAGGACGCCGAAGACCCGCTGAAACGCTCGGCCCATGGCCGGCAAGCTTTTATGCGCCTGCCGGCCTCCGGCGGGCGCATCGTTTTGCCGGCTTTGCGCCTGCCGCGCTTTGGTCCAAGCTGGGTGTCGGAACATCGGATGATGCGTTGGCGGACGGAGCCGGACGGCCGGGATGCCGCATGGACGCGAAATGGAATGCTGGAGGAACACCATGAGAAAAGGTCTTGCCGCCCTCATTGCCCTTGTTTTGGCAATTGGCGGGCCGGCGGCGCGCGCCGAGACCGGCAGCGGCCCGGACGGGGAATTCGCCGAACGGATCGTTTCGATCGCCGAAGCGCTCGATGAGCGTGCCGATTGCCTGTTCGGCGGCACGAAGCGGGTCGGCATCTGGCCGCTCGATGCCGACAGGCTGCCGATGGCGCCGGAAAGCGCCGAACAGGTCTATGGTGCCATCCTCGCCGACCTGATCCGCGCAAAGCCCGATTGCGTCGATTTCTTCGACGGGGCCGGGGCCGGCGCCACGCTCGAATACCTCAACGTGACCGGCGAATTGCGCCTCAAGGACTCGACGGCGCGCCAGGATATCGAAAAGGCCTTCCGCGATGTCGATTTCATCGTTTCCATCGCCATCCATGAACGGGCCGGCGCCGTGGTCGCATCGATCAAGCTGACCGATAAGGGCGGGAAAACCATCGCCACGACACCGGCCTTCGATATTCCCGCCGATTATGTCAGCCGCTCCTGCGGAGCAGGCGCCGTGCCGTTCGAAACGGCGATGACGCGCGCCGCCGAGGCGCTGGTCGAAACGGTGAGCGACATGACCCAATTGGTCAGCCAGGGCGGGTTTTACGCCGACAGCGACGAGCGAACCTCGTTCGCCGGCTATGCCGAACCGCGCCTCGTCGGGGCAATGGTGCGCGCCTACGACAACCCGATCACGGGCAAGCGGCTCCTTATCGCCGATCAGGCGACACCGGACGAGGCGGGCGCCTATGCCCTCAGTTTCCGCTATTGGCCGTGTCCCGGCGACGAGCGGCTGGTCCTGTCGGTGGCGATGCGCGGCGGCGCCGGCCAGAGCGCCGGCTGGGACGGCGCCGTGCAGGTGGCGAGCCTGCCGGACGGCATCGAGATCGCCCCGGCGCCCGAGGTGCCGGAATTCTGGTCGCTGAGCGTCACGCCGTCACGCGCCAAGATTGGCGACGAGCTTGCCCTGGTGGCGGAATTGCCACGGCGCTGCTCGCCGATCTTTGTCGATTTCTCGCCATCCGGAAAGGTGGCGATGATCCCGCAGCAGTTCTTCGTGACCCAGGACCTCGACGACGGCAGCCGGCAGTTCCGGGTCGATGCCTCGACGCGCTACGGTTTGTCCATCCTGCCCGAAGACGAAAAGGGCGATCACCAGCTCGGCTTTTTCTGCAAGGCGGACAACGAGGATGCCTCGGCAGACCTGTTGCGCGATGTGTGGACCAACGTCACCGGCGGCGCGGCGCGGCAGATCACCGACAAGGAACAGCGCAATTACTGGTTCGAGAGCTACCAGGTGCGGTAGGGGAGAAGCGTCGAAGGGCTGGACCTGGAGCTTTTCAGTGTTTCATGGAAACACTGAAAAGCTCCAAGTCCTTGGTTTGTCGCATTTCCGGACGGCGAACCGGTGTCCACTTCACCTGGAAATGCCCTAGAATCCCCTTCCGCCCTTGAAGATCTCGGTCCACACGGTTTTGAACAGGATGACGAGGTCGAGCAGGACGTTGAAGGTGACGACGTATTCGAGATCGGAGCGGATGCGGCGCATGGC
>Ga0180009_10001817_pt1 | contig 25534 bp, 23 predicted proteins | sample OS_PC_MetaG_FD_123537 | JGI IMG/M metagenome (GOLD analysis project Ga0180009, IMG submission 123537) | Groundwater microbial communities from the Aspo Hard Rock Laboratory (HRL) deep subsurface site, Sweden - OS_PC_MetaG | ecosystem: Environmental > Aquatic > Deep subsurface > Groundwater...
CGGCAGGGGACCACCGGTCAAAGACCGGTGGCATGTTCGCTTCGCTCACCCCTGCCGCCTTTTGAGCATGCTCAGCATACCACCACTAACCACCAATCACAGATTGGTGGTATGCTGACATATGAAATTTGTTGCTCCTTGCTAATAAGCAAGTCTCGTCTGAACAGGCAATTGCCAGATTGTTGAAATGTTCCAATATTAACGAGACTTGCTATATTTCTTGACTGAAAGTTAATAGATGCTGAAGGAAGTCCCTTTCACAGACAACTGCCTCTCAGGCTTCAGAGTGAGCGGCCTGAATATGTTGTCAGTGATGACCAGTGTGCCCTTGAACTGCTCGACGATGTTCTTCTCAAGCTTGTAGAAGTAGTTGTCAGGGTTGATGAATATGACATCATAGACCGAGAGGTCCTCTTCAAGATAGTCGGCATTCTTCAGGACATAATCAAGGCTGAGCCGCTTCCTCATCTCCAAAGCATCCTTATGGAGCTTGTCATCAGCCTCAATGCCTGCGGCACGGGTGAAGAGAGAGGCAACAGCGACGACAATGCCGTCACCAGAGCCGAGATCGACAAAGCTATTATATCTCTCCAGGCCGATTTGCCTGAACAGATTGAAGACATGGGCAGGATTAGATGACGCCCAATAACCTACCTTTGTAGGGCGCTGGGCCTTGTTGGACATGATGAGCCTGCTGCGCCTCTTTGAGTATTCCCTGCTTATGAGGTTAAACTTGTCCTGCATGGATTGCCTGAAGACAGCAGGGTCTTATTAAATTTTTGATTTGCAACGACACAACCACCACTGCCACGCTCGCACCGCAACTCTAACCTCTTATTCTTGCCCAACTGCGATTCTTTCCGCGTATTTTCCCACAGCTCGCTAGGTGGCAGTGGTGGCGGTAGTTACACATCTTCGGAACAGATTGCCTAAAAAAGAAATCACTTGTTGGCTATTATCTCCTTGACGGTGTGGACAAAGTCCTCTGCCTCTTTCCTGTACCTGTCGTAATGATCACCCGAGACCTTATTGACCTCACCTGACATGATCATGCGACCGACATTCATGAACTCACCGACAACAGAGAGGTGGCGCTTGTGCATGACCCCCTTGCCCACAAGATGATGTTTCATCAGGGGGATTATATGATCAGGAGTGTCAGGGACAATACTGTAGTGGAGGAGAGCGGCGTGCGCAGCATCGATGACAGCCCAGTAGAGGTCAAGCACTGCCTGCCTCATGTTCCAGTGGGCGTTCGATATCGACATGGGCCCTCTTCCGAGGTATATCCACACAATCTCCTTGCCCGGAAGTATCTGCCTGGAGCTGAGCATCTTCTTCGCCATCCCGAAACAGCCGATGTCAAAAACAGCATTGCCGTCACGCAGCATGTTGATCAGTATCGGATCCCCTTTCATAGAGTAATCCCAGAATTTTGTGAGCGGCATGGTGGTTATGTGGAGCCTCTTGGACACCTTCGAAGCGGTCTTCTCTGTCACGACCCTGTAAGCCGTGATGACCTCAGGAGTGAGCACGTTAACCATATCGTCGAACACTATCAGGACGTCGATGTCGCTGCCGAAAAGCGCCTCATCACGGAGGGCCCTCTTCCCGGGCACGAAGCCGCCGCGCACAGCAGAGCCGAACCACACCACAGACTTTATCAGCGTGCCCAGCTCTTTCCTCATCTCATCAGAGAACCTCTTTACGATGTCCTCTATCTCTCCTGGCTTCGCGACATACTCTTTTGTTGAGGTTCTTATGTTCATTCTAAAGGCACCCCACTCCAAAACACCCAATCATCTGTGGGCCTGTACTCTCCGACGACATAAGGCGGAGGGTTCACGTGGCCGAAATAAGTCTCTGCGACATCGCTCCAGCGCGAGCCGCCCGGGGTCGCTGCAAAGTAGCTGTCAGCGATATCAGCGCCGAAAGCCCTCCAGGTCTGCAGCAGTATCCTGCCCCTTCCGAACTGCTCCTCCTCATGCCCTTCTGATACGACAAATCCTGTGAAGCCGTGCGACTTCAGGTAATCGACAGCCTCTACAACAGGGAATATGCCCTGACCTGCAGGCAGGTGACCATGAGCAGAAGTCGCTGAGTCGACAGCCTGCACGCTCCCTATGACACCTTCCTTCTGCATCTTAGCGACCATCTCCATGTACCAGCCCTTGAAGCGGCCGAGACGCTGCTCCTCTGACTCCTGCGGATGCTCCTTCTTGAAATGCTGCAGCCACATGCCGAGATGTGAAGTGTCAAAGCACCCCTTGAGGTGCTGGTCAGCGAAACTCTTCGCCTCATCACTGGAAATGCCCCTCTCCTTCTGAAGACGTTCAGTCATCTTCTTCCTCGATTCCTTTATGAGCTCGATGAACTCATCAGGATGCCCGCCGTAGCCAGTAGGCCAGCCTATCTCAGGACCGACATGGATAGGCCTCTCAACCCGACGGTTGTTCCTTGTCTCGTCAAACGCACTAAGACCTGCCTCAGCATAAGACTCGACAGCCTTATCCTTAGCGTACTTCTTCAAAGACACTACCTCATCCATCGTCCTCCTTATCTCATCCGCCTGCGCGTCTGAAGCAGCAGAGGCCTCGTGAACGTGCTTGAGGCGGTGCTGTATCTGGTCAAGGTTCTGCCTGATTATTTCGGTAGGCTTCTTGTACTCAGGAGGTATGAACATGCCGTGCATCGCAGGGTCTTCGCGCAGCATCTTCCACTGCTCTTCGGGTGGTATGGCCTTCTCCACCTTCCCGTAATATTCCAGAGCTTTCTTCAGCGCCTCCCTCCTCCTGAGCTCCTCCTCATACTGCGTGGTATAGAAAAGCGAATGGCCTCTCGCCTGCATCCACTTGTTCTCGAAATTCAGCCTGAAAGCGTACTCAGCAGGGTCCAATGGCTCCATAACCACACTCCTCTCCTTAGCGAGCTCATTGAAATCTTTTGTCCTTTCGACTATCCTATCCCAAGGGACCCTTTCTGACTTGAACTTCTTGTTAGTAGGATCCCATTCAGGGACGCGGTAGAGCAGCTCCTCATTGTTGAAAGGGTCTATCCACTTCCCGTCGACATCGACCCAATCGCCCGCCTTTATAAGGATCTTGTTGCCCTTCATGTCCTCACCCCAATGTTCCTTTCCAGCCTTCTTGAACACTGGCTCGAAGATGTCAGAAGAGTGCCTTATCTCCTGCATCACGTGGCCTGTCCTCTTGTCGACAAGATACTCTGTCGCGAACTTGTCCTCTGTCTCGTAGGCCTCGAACTGGCCAGCCCATTTCCCCTTCTGGTTCCAGGACGCGTCGACGATGTTCCTGGTGAACTCCTGAGACCAGACATCGACCCCTCCTCCGCCGGAGACATCAGCAATGAACTTGATCGCGTCCTTCACCTCCTGCAGATCCTTATGCCTCTTCTCATCAGATATGTTGAAACGCTGAGGGTCAAAACCTGAAAGGTTGGTTATCGAAGACGTCGGCATCTCAACACCCTCGATAGTGACGTTGTTCGCCCTGGCCAGCTCCCTCAAGCCCTCACGAACCTCCTTGCCGTACGCCTTCGGCCTGCCGCCTATCGCGTTGTATGAAGGCTGGTTGAACACGAGCTGGATCTTGCTGGTTCCCTGCCTTATCGCAGCATCAACATTCTGTATTATGTTGCCGCCAGTCACGGGATCCTTCTCGACGACAGTGATACCCAGCTCATTGATGGGGATTATGGGCTTCTCCAGCCTAGGCGCAGCATTCTGAGGCTCGCTGTATTCCCTGTCCATCGGCGTGTAGCTCGGTCCTGTACTGAACTGCATGTTTTCCTAACCTCTCATCCAAACGTTCATCTTCAGTCCTTGACGTGCTCCTTCACGAACTCGTCTATCTCCTTTATGAAAAAATCAGCATCAGCGAGATACGAATCAAACTCCCTGCCAGACATCTCAAAGACTTCCCTGTGCATCACCTTCTTTGCGGCCTCATAAATCCTGTCGATGATCTCGCCGCACCTCCTGTGCACAAGGTTGCGCGCGACCAGCTCCCTCTTGACTGTCTCGGCGAGATGGCTGGGAGATGGCGGGACGATACCTGCGACCATGACAGCCGCGTGGGCCGCATCGGTAACCGCCCAATAAAGGTCCACAACAGCCCTTGCGACGTGCTGGTTGGCATCCTTCACAGAACGCTCTGCCTTGACAAAATACACCTTCACGCTCTCCTTGCACGGCCGTATCTTGCCTGTCACGAGCAGGTCCTGGATAGGACGAAAAAACCCATTGTCATGCACCACCAGGGACTCCCTCAAAAGCTGCATGGTCCCCTCGTCACGGGCATTGAAATTCGTCCAGAACTCAGATGCGAGCAGGGTGCCGCACTTCAGCGGCAACGTGCTGGAGTATGCCATCTCTGAGACATCAAGCTTCAAGCCCTCGACCTGCTGGTCAAAAACAACATTGTTGAGGTCATCTATCAGGAAGGTCAGCTCTATCGACTCGGCTGCCGAAGAAGGCCTCTTGATGACTGATGAGAATATAATGCCCTTATACTTAGAACGGACCTTGTCTGAGAATCTCTCTATATCCTTGTACCTATGCTCAGCGACATGCTCGATATTATGCACGGGTTTCATTTTCAGATTCTCTTCCATTATTATGCACCGATGCCGAAATAATCATTTAAAGTTTGTTTACCATTCGATAATAGTCTGTAACAATGACCTGTCGCCATCATGGCCCTCCGCCGGGCCCGAACCATTTCATCTTGTAGCCCATAGACCTCAACAGCCGCATGGACTGGACAACATCCTCAACAAGCGCCTCTGAAGGCGTCGAGTACAGCTCCTGGTTGGGCTGCGCCTGCATGCTCTGCCTGAGCACATCATACGCCTCCCTCGCGTGATCATAGACCTGGAGGAACTCATCCTTTGTCGGCGGAACATTGTCCTGCACATACCACTGCTGGATCTCCTGGAGGGTGTTCTGCGGCAGGAGCTCCTGTATCCTCCTCGCGTAGTCGGCTCCGCCTCCCCTCTCGACCTTGATCTTATCTGCAGCGACTTCCTCCTCGATGCCCTTTGACTTCCCGAACAGCTTGTTTATATCTATCTCTTCCTGCTTCGGGACCTCTATCTCCTGGAGCATCTCGTCGAGCTTGATCTCCTTGAGCGACTCCTCGATGATCCTCCTGGCCTCATCCTCCTGCTTATTCCTCTTGGCCTCAAGCTCCTTGAGCCGCCTCAGGCGCTCCTTGGGCGGAAGCTTCCTTATCTCCTCAAGCTCTTTCTCGTCAGCCATCTTGGTCAATTCCGTGCGAGGGCAAGCATCGGCTCGGCTCGCGAATCTATTATCGCCAGGGCTGCCTCCCCGGAGGGGCTATCGACCTTACTTCGTGCGGTCGGAATGCTCAAAGCAGTCCTGCTTTGGCACACCAAACTGCTTCGCAGTTTGAGTGCATCCAGCAAGCTGGATGCGTCCCCCGGCGACGCCCACGCGTGCTCTGGCGAAGGAGCCTCGCATATTGATGCTGCCCTCGCCGAAATAGGTTTTACCATGTTATCATCTTGTGCGCCTTCTTGAAGTTCTTGTAAGTGTTCCAGATTGCGTTCTTCATCGGCCCAGCAGCCTTCTTCCTGTCGCCGCCAAGCTCCCAAGAGGTCGGCTTCCCCTTATCCTTCTTCTTGAAGCTGGGCAATAGCGCGCCGAATATCTCCTTGAAGCCGCCGAACAATGCTGTGAACGGCTCTACCGCTCCTTTCATCTGCTCGAACCTCTTCTTCTCAGCAGCCTTCTGCTCCTCTTCCTTCTTAGTGTCTTCAGGGAACTTCTCTCCAGCCTCCTTCAGGTAGTTGCGAAGGTCATCTCCCAGGGCCTCGATGGCCTCTTTCAGCGACGTGTCGACATCCCCGAGCAGGTCAAGGGTCTCCTGCTCCCTCATCCTCACGTAATCGGCCATCTCCTCGTCGGTCCAGACATAGCCGCGCATCGTGAACTCTGTCCTGCCGACATGCACCGGCCCCTTGTGCTGGTAGCCCTCCTGGTGGAAGTCCATGTGCGGCTGGGTCCTGAACAGGACGTCCAGCACGACGACCGAATGGCAGTGCTTCGCCGACTTCCTGCTGCATACTATCTCTATCTCTGTGAAACTGCCCTCGAAAGCGCCGATCAGGTCCTCGCTCATCGTGCGGGTGAAGTTCTGCTCCAGCCTCCTGACATTCCTGAGGTACGGCTTGACCCAGTTGATGTACATCTGTATCGCGTTGTAGTGCTGGCGCAGGAACTTGAGCGTGAACTTCCTCCTATTGCTGATCTCACTGTACGTGAACTCCTTCCAGACAAGGTATGCCTTCAGCTTCTTCCTGAGCACATCCTTGACCTTGACATTGAACTTGAGGCTGTCGACGTAACGGTCGACCTCATCCTTCCTCATGGGCGGCGCAGCAAAGAACAGGTCAGGAAGGGCGGTGTAGCCGAGCGTGCTCGCGAGCCCGTAGACAGAGCCCGGCGACTTCACGCCCCCGTCCTTCAGGTCGACCCAGTAGCTCCTCAGCACAATCTCAGCCGACTGGCTCATCCTCCTGTCGAAGACGCTGGACTTGGACTCTACAGCCTTGTTGCTCTCATTGTAGAGTGCGAGCCTCTCGTCGAGTATCCTCATCTCACGGACTATCTGGAACAGCTCCTTGGTCAGCTTGCCTATGGTCGCGAGATAGTTCGAGACCTGGCCCTGCTGGATCGTCAGGCGCTGCTGGGCCTGGCCCCAGAACGCGGACTGCTCAGAGGCGGTGAATATGTCCGTGATCTTCTTAACATCGTGCAGGCCGAAGTCCTCCCTCAGGCTTGCGAGGAGCCAGAAATAGACCTCCTCTATTGACTGGTTGAAGGACTGGTAGACAAGCCTTATCTTGTGGATGGGCTTAGGGAAATTAGTGACTGGAACAAGCTCTTCGGGCAGGTTCGAGCCTCTAGCCCTTTCATCCCAATCATGGTCCTTGAAACCGAAATCCTTGCATTCAACCATGCTGATCCTCTACCTCTTTTTTGCCATGATGCATTCGCCAGCTGAACAACAATTATTGAGCTGTGTTTATAAACATTATGGTGATTTTATTGACGACAGTGTGACATCCCTGCACACCAGCCACACTCACCTCTTGTAAAGCACAGCGACGAACCCTACCTGGTCGACAAGCTCTGACCCTGTGCTCTCCGCGAGCTGCCTTGCCGCCTCTTTCCTGTCATTCGTATCGATGAAAGCCTTCAAAAACTTCACCTTGACGAGATTCCTCTTCATAAGCAGCCTCTTCACCTGCAGCACTGCAGCGTCGGTCAGGCCGTTCTTACCTATCCTGACAAGGGGCTCCAAAAGCCTTGCCTTGCTCCTCAATGCCTTGATGGTCTCGGGAGTCATTTTCTCTATGAACCTATGTGCGTCGGGTGGTCCTGGCCGACACCCTTCCTCTCGAGGAGGTCATTGATGTGCCTGTATTTCAGCATCAGCATCTGGAGCTGGTTGGACTCGAAATCAGGGAGCAGGCTGGCGACCATGTCGCCGCCGAGGAAATGCGGAAGTATCACGTAATCAGCACCCTTCCTGTACAGCTCAAGCGCCTGGTCTATCTTGTGGGCAGTCACTATCGTCGGGACGTACTTGTTCGCTGCCTTCACCTTCTGCAGCAGGAGTATATTGTCCTCATATGAGTTCGCAGTCGATATAACTAGCTTGGTGTTCCTCATCTCAAGCCTGCCCATCACCTCAGGGTCGCAGATGTCGCCATATATGCAGGCCACACCTATCTTATTCAGCTTCTTGACGACATCAGGGTTGAAGTCGACCACGACGACGCTCTTTTCCTGCGCCTTCAATGACTTGAGTATGCTGTACCCTATGCGGTCATAGCCGCAGAGTATCACATCATATAGCATCTTTTCGCCGCTCTGCTTCCGGTGGTGCGCGGCATTGAAGCCCATCCTCTTCAAGAGGTTCACGAAGTGATGATAGAAGCTGTTCTCGTAGTCCATGAAATACGACGTGAAGGTCATGGTTGTTATCGCCAGCAGTATGGTCAATGTCAGGATGCCCTGCGGGAGCACGCCTGCGTTGACCCCCTGCAGCACAAGTATCAGAGAGAACTCAGATATCTGCGCGAGCGATGTCGCGGTTATGAACGATGTCCTCGGCTGATTGCGCAGGAGTATCAGGGTGACATGCAGTATCAGAGTCTTCCCGACCATGACCAGCAGCAGGAGCACCAGCAGAGGCAGTATCATGGATGATATCCCTCCCAAGGTCAGCTGCAGCCCCAGCGAGGTGAAGAACATGATGGAGAAAAAGTCCCTCAATGGCTTCACCTTGCCCACTATCTCGATGTTGTACGGCAGGTTCGCGAGAAGCACGCCTGCGAAGAACGCTCCTATGGTTATCGACAGCCCTATCGCGCTGAATATCAGCGAGAACAGGAAGCAGACCCCCAATGATATAGTCAGGAGAAGCTCCCTGGACCTGGCGGCGAACTCGAACACAGAAGGGAATATGAACTTGCTGGCGAGCACGCCGAAAAGTATGACCAATGCCATCTTGGCGAAGAAGAGATAGCCTATCGCTGTGCTCGACACAGACGCAAGGTAAGACAGGGCCAAAATCGCGAATATGTCCTGGACCACCAGTATGCCTATCGTCATCCTGCCGTGCATGGTGTTGGTCTCGAGGTTGTCCGACAGTATCTTTATGACTATCATGGTGCTGCTGAACGCGATGACCAGCCCCAGGTACACCGCCTCGACCTTTGTGAAGCCGAGCAGCTTCGTGACAACATATCCTATCGCGAAGACAGAGGCCATCTGCACAGTGCCGGCGACAGAAGAGACAAACCCCAGGTCCTTGAGCTTCTTCAGCTCGAGCTCGAGGCCTACCATGAACAGGAGGAACGCTATCCCTATCTCGCTGAGGTTCGCTATCAGCTCGTGGTTCGTGACGAGGCCCAAGACATTGCCTATCACAACCCCTGAGATTATGTATGCTGGTATGAGCGGCTGCTTCGTGAGCTTCGCTATGTACGTGCCGAGGCCGGCAAAGATCACGAGCATGCCTATCTCAAAGAATATGTCCATGTCATCCCACCTTTCGCCCGGCCACGCCGAGCTTCTTTATCTCGCGGAGGAAGTCGCTGGCTATGAAGCCGAAACCGAAATTAGACCTCTTCAGGAGGAGGTCGCCTATCCTCTTGCAGTTGTGCGAAGCGAGCCCCGCGGACGTGAACAGGTCTGCAGTCTGCGCCAGGTACCCTGCACAGAGCCCTGCAAGTATGTCACCTGTCCCGCCGACAGTCATCCCAGCATTCCCTCCCTTGCTTATCATCGACCTGTCCTTTGATATGACCAGGTCACGGTGGCCCTTGAGCAGCAGGACATTCCCTGCACTGAAAAAGTCAGAGAGTTCTTCCTGTATCATGCACACCCTTTCTCCGTCAGAAAGCTTGCTGTCCTTGAGCCCGCTGGCGAGCGCAGTCCTCTTGTTCGCCCTGAGGAACATATCAAACTCGTTTGCGTGGGGGGTGATTATCGCGTCCTTGAGGTTCCTCACCTCTGCAACCTTGACAGCGTCAGCGTCGACCACCATCGGGACCCCCAGGTTGGCTACGCCTTTCAGCAACAGGTTCACTATCCTCGCACTGACATCAGACATGCCTGGGCCTATGAGCACCGCATCGGAGCGCTTGCTCAGGTCAAGCATCGTCCTGATGTGCGGCTCTGAGATGTAATCCCCTTTCAGCTTGACAGTGATCAGGTCCGGCGAGAGCGCGTTCATCGCCCAGGCGGCCTTCTCAGGAGCAGCTATCCTGACTATGTCGCAGCCAGCCCTCAAGGCAGCGAGGCCCGCGAGAGCCGGCGCTCCAACATAGTCTTTGCTCCCTCCTGCAACCAGGACAAGTCCATTCTGTCCTTTATGAGAATCAGGCTCCCGTTCCGGGAGTGCAAGTCTCGGTCTTCTTCCTGCTCGTGTCATATCCTCATCATCTTTCAACCATCTTGAGAACTATATTCCCCTGCTCGTCGAGCTCTACCTTTATCTTAGAACCTTTCTTCCATCTTTTGGCATCGACAAGTGCCTTCGGGAGAGTTATCTTGTACTGTTTGTTGTTGTCAAACTGCAGCTTCACCAATGCGTATCACTTGTTCCCTGCTGATCTGAATGAAGGCATTTTTGGAAGCGGCGCATGTTTGATTCATCTATCAGTGCCACGGAGGTATCAGCGCATCGTAATGGGGGTGATAAGCAGCGCCGCTTCCATCATGCCTAACCTCTTTTTTCCCCTACAGTGTTCGGACCACGGCAAGGTGCCGTCAAAAATTAAATATGTATAATTCAATACATATTTTTATGTTTTTTTTGATGTATTAAATTATACTTTGATTTATACATATTATCTATTTAAAGGTTTCGGTCAGGTCTCCTGATGGTTTTTTGTTACCACTTATAAATAACTAAAATACCACAACATTTAAATAAAAGATGACCTAACCAATAATAGAAGGGGTTAAAGCGCAAAAGCAAGCTAATAAACTTACTAAAATTGCGTTATTTTAAAAATTTATCAGAAGTTACTAAAAAACGCCTTAGATATATTTATAATTAAAAGAGCCCTAATATACATTGCTTAAGCAAAAAGAGCTTTCTGCTAAGAAACCCGGGTTGAAACATGGAAACTGCAGCTAGACTGGAAGGAGAATGCAAGCCAAAGGACATCGGCGAAGTAGTCCAAGATGTATACGCCGGCCGCACCGGCCAGCAGGCCGCAGAAAAGACCGGCAACCAGACAATCCATCTGGACCTTTCTGACGTTGAGATAATCAAGCAAAGACAGCGCCCGAAAGTGACAGGCAAGTGCGTCGGCGACGCATACACTCAGGGGGAGATACGCCGGGCTGTTGAAGAGCGCTGCATCAGGGAAAACGTCGCAGTCACAGAACTGCTGACAGCAGACGATAAGTGCGGCGGGTGCAGCATAACCTACAAAGGCGAATGCAGCTCATACATCGGGCCTGAACAGGCGCTACTCAATGCGATTGTCTCTGTCGACAACAGCCTGAAGGGCGAAGAGGCGCTGCAGGACATCAGGTTCCAGCTCAAAGAGGCTGCACACGGAAGGTACATGATCGAAGGCGCGTACCTAAAGACAGACAGGTTCCCTGACTCATATTTCAGGAAAGATGTCCCGCGCAGCGAACTGAAACTATCCGAGTACTGGCCGATCTTCGGGGAAGAGTCCAACTTCCTGGCGCTGCAGGAGAGGGATACTGTGTCGGGCAGGAGAAAACCTGACGTGATAGTCAGGATATTCAGCGCACTGACAAAGATAGCCAGAAACGGCAAGGACGGATACATCCACATCAACCCACACATCACAGAACCCGCGTTCATCAAAGCTATAACAAGAGTCGACCCTGACATGATATATGAGGAGCTGCACACACATGTCATGCTGGACGGAAGGCTATCTGTCCCGCAGCTTGTCGCCATCGACGTGATAAAGCTGCCCAACAGGAGCACTCCAGAGGCAGACCCTAAACAGGCAGAGCACACGCTGCCCCTGCTCATCACAAAGTATATCGAAGGGACCACACTCGAGAACCACATAAAGGCAAGCAACCTTTCAGAGCGGGACACGCTAATCCTCTTCGCAAAGGTGGCACGGGCAGTGGGTGGCATCCATGATGCGGGTATCACCCACAGGGACATAAAGCCCAGGAACATACTGGTCACTCCCAAAGGAGATGTATTCATAGTGGATTACGGCACTGCAACTGAAAGCTACGACACCCCTCCCGACGCAGGAAGGCTCAACATCACACCATATTACTGCTCACCAGAGCACCTTGTGTGCTCAGTCGACCCGAGGATGGACATATTCTCTCTCGGCGCGTCTTTCAGCGAGATATTACTCGGCGAGAGCCCGTTCCATGACCTGGCAAGACAGGTCGAGGACTGCATAAGAGAAGGCAAGAAGGAACGGGATGAGATGCTGGAACTGGTGAAGAAGACACCTATCGACGTGGCGAGAGACCTCCTGACAAAGCTCTACGCGACATTGAAGAAGGAAGCATACATCTCGAAGGGAGGGGACGGAGGACAGCATTTAAGGATGCTGTCAGACGACCCGAAGAAGAGAGATGAGCTGGAAACAAAGCTCCAGAGCACATCAGAGAAGACAAGGGACGTGATATTCAGATGCATGAGGGGAAACCTTAATGACAGGTACAATGACTGCTATGAGCTCGCTACAGCGCTCGACGAGGCTGTAGATTATCTGGACAGCCAGTTCTATGATCTGGTCATGCAGATACTGGATAAAGACCCGCTCTTCGGCGATGATGCGAAACGAGATGGGCGTAAAAGACGCGGCAGAGCAAATCCTTACGTGAAAAGACCTGCCTGCACGCCAGCAAAAGATGGTGGTGCAGATGATGAACTGGCCACCCTATTAGCAGATACACTAGCCCTGGCTCAAGATGCTCCTGACAACAGGACAGACACAGCAAGCCCTGCAGAAGATCACGGCGGCAACGGAGGCAAGGGAGGCAGATACCGCCAGGTGTTCGGCACATTAAAATCAGTCCAGAAAGGAAGAAGACCTAGAAAGCAGACCTAGAAAGCGAAGAATCAACAACCGCGCCCTAAAGGACGCGGTATGTTGGTGTAAAAATTCAGTACCGAATTGGCCTGAAGGCCAAGGTATGAACTGAATTTTAACAATCAACAACCATCTCCAATCTATCTCTTTCTGCCTTTAAGGCGCGCTGCCTTCTGGCGTATGATAATCCAGACATCACCCATCCTGTCAGCCCTCAGGACTATCACACCGAGAACAATCATCAGGACTCCTTGAAGGAACGGAAGGAAGAGCCCTGCTATGCCAAGAAGGATAAGACCTATTCCCAGTCCGTACTGCATCGCTTTTAGCATTTAAAATCCTCTTTAAGAGAGTATAACCAAAGGTCGTATTTAAAACCGAGCATAAGAGATGAGCAGGGCATACGCACAAAAACAGAGTCCGGCAGTCAAAATAGTCACTTAATAGTAGTTACAAAAACGAAAGGTTTAAATATGACCAGTAAACCACTCTATCTATATACTTACCAAAAAAGAGCGGGTGGACGGTTTTAAGCGCTTCCCATAAAAAAACAATGCATAGCGCTTTAAAAAATCATATTCACTAAAGTTGAGAGGATGGTGAGAGAATGTCTTTAGAAAAGGAATTAGTCACTAGAAAAACTGCTGAAAAAGAGATAGCAGAGATGAAAGAAAGGGCGCAGGACGCATTATTCTTAGGTCTTAGCAGCTTCCTTATCAATGAGCAAAGAATCATATCTGAAAGGACAAGACCGAGGAAGATAAAGAATTCCCTCGCTGAGCATATACAGTCAGCGTTGCCACAAGAATATTTCACAAGATCACAACAGGCAGCCATAGAGAACGCAGGATTCGAGATATGGCAGGGCCATCTCGCAATGAGCGACGAAGAGAGAGCAATGCTCTCCACAAGCCCGACACATTCTCTCAAGGACAGGGTCGCGGAAGCAGTCCAGGAATACTTCCAGAGAGGACAGGCTGCAGAGCACCCCAGCAGAGCATACTCAAGATTGATGAGTGAGATCAACGGCGAAGCACAGCCTCGCCCGTTCTGGCAGAGGATGGCAAGCGCCGCTGCAACAGTCGCGCTCGTGGCCGCACTATGCGCAACAGGATGCAGAGCAAACGTCACAGACTACAGCGACGGGGGAAGCTACTCGCACCCCCTTCCTACGATGAACATGCCAGTAGATGCGGGAACTGTCTACGGCAGCCCAGACGCTGACGCAGACGAACCGCTGACCGGAGGCATAAGCGGAGACATACCCGAGGATATGCCTCTGCCTGCAACTGCTATCGACACAGAAGGACAACCCCTATTCGAAGACATTTTCGGAGAAGACTACTCATTGCTTCAGCCGCCAGAGCAGCCGGATGAATGCGCTGCGGACAGCGGAACAGAGACCGGAACCGGAACAACGCCGGCAACTGAACCAGCAAGCTGCCTGACAGAGCTGGTGATACCATTCGCATACAACTCCCCAAACGTAAGCCCAGAGCACCAGGAAGCGATAAGGAGCTTCGTGAGGCAGGCTCACGCCGACGGGACAGGCACGATATACGTCGCCACATTCAGGAGCATGGAGAGCAGGGATGACGGGAACAGCCCGCAGCTCGACGATGATGATTACAACTTAAGGCTGGGATGGCAGACAGCAGATGCTGTCGCAGAACTCGCCACTGCAGAGAACAACGCGCTCGGCGGCAACGCCCAGGTGCTCAAGACAACATACGGCGAAGGAGCATCACAAGGTCCAGGCCTTGCAGAGAACAGGATAGCAGTTCTCTCGACGCAGCCTCTGCCAGACCTTGACCAGGACGCAGCAGCGGCCGCAAGGATAAGAGGATACGCACGCGGAGCAATATCAAGCGATTGCGGAGGAACACCTCCAGGCACAGCGAGCGCTCCTGAAGAGACGCCAGCAGCTGCGGCAAGCACACCCGCACCAACAGCTCCGGCACAGGACGCACCAGCACAGGCTGAAGCGCCTGCACCAGCACATACTACACACGTGCCGTCGCACGCGCCAAGCGCACACGCGCCAGCGCATGCACCAGCACATCCAGCAGCTCCGGCGCACGCACCACACCACCCGGCAGTCACACCGTCGACACATCTGGGACCTGCAGCCCCTGCCAATCTGGGAACTGCACCAGACGGACACCCAATCATAACAGCACCGAACGGCGCTGTGATACACTACGGCACGCTAGGCCAGCCTTCAGGCGGATTCGTCGAGTCAGGGCCAGTTTATGTGAGCCCTGAAGGCACAGGGACAGAGGGCACAGCTCCTGCACCTGCAGTTGAGCCTGAGACGCCTGCTCCAGCAGTAGAGCCTGCGGCTCCAGCAGCTGAACCGGAAGCGGTCGTCCCCTCACCTGCTTCACCCGCAGATGAAGAGCCACTCGTCGGAGAGACCGTGCCTGCCAGCATCGTGGAGAGGACAAGCGCCCTCGAGGATTTCGTCGAGCACGCGACAGGCCAGCTCCACAGCCTATACACATTCATGGATCTCATCGAGAACGAGTGCACCACCGGAGGATCGGGAAACACTCTCTGCGCCATAGCAGAGGAAGAGAATTACGTGAACAGGTGCGGAGAAGACGGAAGCCCGAAGATCGCATCCGGACCTGGGGAGACGCCTGTCTGCGAAGAAGCGCTGCGCTACGCAAATGCAGACTTCGAGAACACCATGCTTGACATCGACCTGATAGTCACGAATTACCACGGGCTAATCCAACAGCTTGAAAGCGCAGGGATAAACCCTGCAAATGTAGCAGGGCTGCAGGAACTCGGAGACGCAATACACAGTCTTGAGGAAGCTGTCGACAGCGACAGCGGCTCTGACACAACCTCCTCAAACTCATACGCCCCGTCAGGCAACAGGTATGCATCACTGCTCGCAGAGTACGTGAGCACCTCCCCTGAAAGGAGGACAGTCGCAGATCTGAGGAGCGAAGGTCTTGACGAAGCGCTCGCGCTCGCACCAGGCCTGCGCGGAGCACGGTCGACACTCGACGCTGCGCACAGGGAAGCGAGAAGGGCTGACGCCTACACGCTCTACACGAGCGGAACAGCTGTGAGAGACATAGCTGCAGAGCACGACGTGAGCACAAGCACGGTGTACAGGGACATAAGAACATATTCCGAAACACACAGGGCGTAAGACCCTGACATACGGACTGATGCAAACATGCCAGAACCATTGAAGCTGACGCCGAACAAGGCTGCAGAACTCGTCCTTGAAGATATACTTAAGGATGATTCAAAGAAAGAGGCAGCAATATTTGCGACGAAGACCACCGCAGGAATTTCTTTGAGGGACAGTTCAGACCCTGAATACACCACAGGGAACGTGGTGCTGAACATGGTGTATGAAACACCGCTCGAGGGCATGAACGAAATGAAAGCAGCCTTTGAGACTAAGCTATACGCCCCGCTCGGCTTCATAATGCACGGCATAGAATCAGTTGAAGAATACGAAAGGCTGGACGAATACGAGAGATTCTTTGCCCAGAGCATGCAGATGATACAGCACCTCGGCAGGCTTGCGAGAGCAGTATTCATCGATGGCGTGACTATTGAGGAAGCATGCGAGAGATACCGCAGCAGAGGAGAACCTCCCAAAGACATGAAAGAGCCAGGATACGTGACTGCGACCGGCGAAGAGGCAGTGTCATTAGAGACAAGGGAGGTACAGACCCCTCCAGGCGGCAGACCATCCGCTAAGGAAGACCCAGTATCCTGCGAGACAAGGGTGTTGGACACGAACGAAAAAGAGCCATAGAACAGGATATTTATCATATAGAACAATAAAAGATCACTCTTTAATTTCAAGCTCGCCGCTCGGCAGGACCTTTATTATCTCGTCAAGCTCGCCGCCAAACTTTTTCTTGACTGTCTTCGCCATCTCTGAAGGCCGCTTCCTACCCTGGACAAGAATGAGATATCTCTTGCAGTGCTTCTTGACCGCAGAGACCGGAGCGCACATGATCCTGCCGTCGTCAAGAGCCCCGACAGCGCAGTTCGGCAGCGGAGTGATGTAATTCGTCTTGCCGCGTATCATGAAAGCGCCCTTAGGCATGTACTCGCCAGGGTTCGCCTCCTTGCTGACCTGCTCAGGCCTGACCCAGAAAGTAGGGGTCGTGCCGAGGCCCATCTTCCAGGCCCTTGAGAAACAGAGAGTGGCGTCAGCGACCTCCTGAAGAGTCTGCTCGCCAGGCTCCTTTCCATCTGTCTTGACTATGAAGAACGGAGAGCCGGCCATGTCTGTGTGGAACACTATGTCATGCCTGTCAGTATGCTTCTTGACGACGATCTCGTTGGTGGTAGCGTCGCGGCCGCCTATCACAAGAAAGCCCTCGCTCGAGAAGAACCACCTGAACTTCTCATACCACTCAGGCTTGCGCCTCTGCTTGGCAGCGAGAATCTCGTGCTCGGTCTTTATCTTCTCAAGCTTATCCTCCTTGTCCTTCAGCTCAGCCTCGCGCTTCTTCAGCGAGATATCAAGCGCCTTCCTGGCTCCCTCAAGCTTCTTCCGCGCCTGCTTCGCCTTCTCGAAGTATGTCTGCGCATTCTGCTCGACAGAGAGCTTAGGGTTGATGATTATTTTCATCTTTACCTATCCCTCGTCTCCTCAAGGATTATCTTTCTTTTGAAAGCCCCACGTTTCTCGGCGCGCTCCTTGCGCAACTGCTCAAGCATGTCCTTGTCAATCCCCTTATGGTTGCATATGGCATTGATTACCTCAAGGATGTCTGCGAGCTCCTTAACCTCTTCGCTGTCCTGGAATTCCTTGACCTCCTCTTCCAGCTTCTCCTTTAGCTTCTGCCAGTACTCCTCATCACCAGCGATATGCGTGACAGGGACGTGATTGTCCTCCCTTATTATCTCAGGAATCCTGTCACGGACGAGCTTGTTGTGCTTCATGAGGCTATAGAAGGAAGAGGAGTATAAAAAATTATCCCATCGCGCCCTGGGCCAGTGTGATGATGAAGAACGCAAGTGTCATGAGTATCAATGAGTGCTTTGCACCGGAGCGGAGGTCGCCCTCTGCAAGCTTGCCCAGGACAAGGCCTGCGAAGCAGGCCTGGATGAGCGCAAGCATCAGGAAGACACCCCTTATAGAAGTCAGCCAGGCGCCAAGCGTCCCTATGAAAGCGCCAAGCGAAGAGTAGTCTATCTGGATAGCGCGTATGGCACCGCCAAGGGCTGCTGAAGTCAGGGCCATGCCCCCTTCAGTCACACCTTCGATATTCTTGGACTCTATGTCAGCGATGTATGGTATGAGCAGGTTCTGGATCACGACCATCACGCCGAGGAACACTATGAATATGATATAGCTCTGGACGAGCTGCGAGTGGATGCTCGCCTTCCTGGCCAGCTTTATCTTCTTTATCTCTATCACAGAAGTGGTCACGGTCTCGAGGACGTCCTCTATGTTGCCGCCGGACATCTCCGCCTCGATGACTGTCGCGATGCTCCTCTTTATCACGCCGTTCTTGGTCTCATTCGCGAAATTGAGGAGCGCCTTGTGCACAGGTATGGCCCACTCGACCTGGTTCGCGAGCTTGATGACAAAAGGGGTCAGCGCGCCATAATCCGTCTTCGACACGTAGACTATCGCCCTGCCGACAGGTATGCCTGACTTGACAGCGCCCACAAGGTTCCTGACGAACTCAGGGAACATGGACTCAAGTTCCTTCTGCTTCCTCGAGTTCACGAAGAAGTCTATCCAGAACTGGCTCCAGCCGATGCTGACAGCGATGACTATCAGCGGGATGAACCACGCAGTCCTCAGGAAGAATATGAAATCTATGATGAAGAAGACTATGCCGAACACCATCGCGATGATGTGCCTCTTCTCAAACACCAGTTCCATGTTTATTGTACCTCTGACATTCCTTATTTATAATATTATCATATTTGATTATCCGCCGCTCGCAGCGCCACGCCAGGCTCGGCGAGCGCTTGTTTGGCAGACAGGCCTGCCTCCCCGTAGGGGGCGACCCCCGCAACGGCCGCGCGGTCGTCGGTGTAGCGCCTCGCAAATTGGCGGTGGCGCTGCTAATCATATCTCCGGCTGCGTGAGCTCCAGGAAAGTCAGGAAACTCACGTTCAGGAAAGGGATTATCACATAAGTGCCTATGACTATGATCACATTGACGTTCATGCCCCCTATCTTGCCGCCCAGCAGGCTCACCATAGAGAGCGCAGCGACGAAGAAGAGAGGGGCAGCGATAAGTATGCCTGTGTATATGTCTGAATAGGTCGATATCGTCTCCGTGTACTTCTGCCTCTCGAGCGTGTAGTTGAGCATCGCCTCCTCAGCCTTCTGCGAAAAATAAGCCTTGATGTCACCGCCGGTCTGGGTCGTCGAGACCATGCCCTCAAGGAAATCCTTGAAGTGGTACGACGGAGTCGTAGCCGCGACAGCCTTCAGCGCAGTGAGGACATCATAGCCGAAGATGTCTACGTAGTTCACTATCTTCTCTATCTCGACAGACACCTCGCCGTACTCCCTGGACTCAGAGATGAGCCTGAACATCTTGACAGGGGCCACGCCAGAGGACGAGACCGCTGCCATGTGGTTGATCGCGAAAGGCAGGTTCGTGTTGATGGAACGCCTCCTCTGCTTCATCTTGGAGTAAGGATACGCATAGAACCCTGCGAAGGCAGCAAGGCCTGTGAGTATGCCCATCATGAAAGTCCTGAAGAACACCTGCTGTAGCGGAAGCGCGGTCACGCTGAAGAACATCCCGAACAGCAGGAGGCCAAGGAGCGTGCTGCTGATCACACCCAGCACCATCATGTTGACATAAGTATTTGACAGCACCTTTATGTTTGCCAGCCTCAACGCATGGTACAGGTCCTTGAAGAAATCAGGGAACTGTTCAAGGAGGAAAAGGCTAATCCTCTTGATAGATATGTTCGCGAAAGAGCCGAAGAAAGAAGGCTGGTATATCTTCAGCGCCTTCCTCTTCTCCATTATGGAACGTATCCTGGTCGCCTCCTTGGTCAACGCGGTGGCGGTTATCTTCTCTATCTGCGCGCTGATCTCGGGCTTCGCCTTCCTCCTCAAGGTCTCAAGCTGTATGGTGGACATCAGGACCTCAGGAGATTTCTCTGTGAACTCGACACCCTTCCTCCTGTTCAGGAGGTTAATTATGTAGTCTATGCCGAACATCTTGCCGAACTCGACACCAGGCTTCTCAGGCTTCTTCAAAACACTGATGACCGGCTTCTTCACAGCCTCCTCGATAGGTGTCGTCGGCTTGGGCGTCTTCCAGAGGAAAGAGAACCAGCGCTTCTTGAAACTCACTGCCTTGGCAGGCTTGGCAGGCTTCTCAGGGGCAGGCGCCTTCAGAGGCAGCTTCGGCAGGTGCTTCTCAGGCTTTGCCTCCGGAATCGGCCTGGCAGCCTTGATCTCCTCAAGCCTCTCCTCAACCTCTCTCTTCGCGAACATGTGCCTGAAGAACAAGGATATCCTGTCCATGACAGAAGGCTTTATCTCGACGAGCTTGACCTCTGGGAAAGCAGCCTCCTCTGCCCTGGCAGGCGCAGCCTCAGGCATTGCCTCGACGATGGCCTCAGGCTTTGTCTCCTCAAGCTCATGGAACTCAGGCACTGCCTCAGGAACCTTCACCGGAGGCGCAGGCTTCGGCTTGACCTCGTGGACGCGCTTGGGCGCAGGCTTCACAGCAGGCTTGGCGGCAGGTACTGCCTTGGCGACACCCATACCCACATAGTCCTGATTGCTGTATGCCTCATAGAATATCTGCGAGTTGTATGCCTCTATCCTCTTCATGAGGTAGAGGATGTAAGAATTGTAGTAATTGATCCATTCCTCCTTTGACTTGCCCTTAAGCAGCTTCTTCAAGGTCTGCTCGTACTCGAAATAGGTGAACCTGCCTCTCTGGTATTCATCGAAAAGCCTCTCCATAGTCCTGACGAGGTTCTCCTTGTAGAAGCTGTATGTCTCTATCTCCGACACGAGTTCAAGGACCTTGTTCGCAAGCACCTGGATGTTCTTCATTTTGAGCTAAAAATGCAGCTAGTTTTGCGTTCTTCCCCCATAAGCAGCATGAAACACATGATCACTTAAGAGCCTCGTGGGACTCCAGCTTGGTGAGCAGGTTCTTGACGTGGAGCGAGAGCTTCAGGATGCGCTCCCTTGCGAAGACAGCCTCTTCCCTCTTGACAGTGAGCTCCTTGCGGTCCTTTGCCCTGGAGCTGACCAGCTCATTGTAGAGCTCGTCGAGCGAAGCTATCTCACGCATGCTCTCGTCCAGCTCTATGATGTGCCTTGAAAGGTCTTCAGCCCTGCTCATCTTATGTTGAACCTCTTCAGGACCGCCTCAGGGTCCTTGTAATAATCGTTTATCACCTTGTTGAACTCCTGGAATGAGGAGAGGTTCTTTTCAGACATCACATTGAGCAGCCTCGCGCGCTTGTTCATCTCGGCCATCAACTGCTCGCGGGTCATCCCTGTCCTCTTGGTTATCCTATCGAATATGTCAGGCTTGCCGCTGAAGGTTATCACGTCCTTGACAGGGTCCCACTCGAACACCGCGTTTATCTTCGCCTTGCCGAGAGCCTGCTCCACCTCGAGTATCTCGTCGACCTCCTTCAGCCTCCTCACGTTCTTTGTCTGGTCCTTGACGTGGATGCAGATGCACACCACGTCGAGAGCCTCGATGAGCGAAGGCGACAGGTTGATGGGAGGGGTCTCCAGCCTCTTGACAACTGTGTCGACAGAGGCCGCGTGGAACGTCGAGAAAGACGGGTGGCCTGATGCCATGCCCTGGAACAGGACGTACGCCTCCTGGCCCCTTATCTCACCCACTATCACATAGTCAGGTGCCTGCCTCATGCTCTCCTTGAGCAGGTCGAACAGCGTTATCTCGCCATACTGCGTGCCGAGGACAGTGGGCATGCCGAAACCTGCCCTGGTCACTGCAGGGAGCCAGTTGATGTGCGCGAGGTTGAGCTCGCGGGTGTCCTCTATCGAGCATATCCTCGCCTCAGGAGGGATGAAATCCACTATGCAGTTCAGGAAGGTTGTCTTGCCTGAAGCGGTCTCTCCGACGACCATCACGTTGAACTTGTTCTCTATGACAAGCCACATGTAGGCGAAAGCCTCTGGGGTCGCTGTCTTCGACTGTATGAGATGCACAGGTGTCCAGGGCTCCTTGGTGAACTTCCTTATCGTGAAAGTCGGGCCCCTGGTTGTCACGTCCTCTGTGTATGTCGCGTTGACCCTGGATCCGTCAGGCAGGGTGCCGTCAAGTAGCGGCTTGGCGTACGAGATGTAGCGCCCTGTCTTCTGAGCCAGCTTCTCGATGAAGTCAGTCATGTAAGAGGCGTCCTTGAACAGCACATTGGTCCTGAGGTTCTGGTATTTCCTGTGGACGATGTACAGCGGGAAGTTCAAGCCGTTGCACTCGATGTCCTCCACGTAATAATCATTGAGCAGGGGCTCGATCTCATTCAGGCCCACTGAATTCCTGTAGACATAATACATAATCTTGTTGTATGTCTTCTTGCTCACCTTTGTGCCCAGCTCGATGAGTATGCTCTGCACGTTCTTCTCCAGATACTGTATCAATATGTTAGACTTCGCTGCGCGCACGAAGCTTATGTTGATCATCTCCTCAAGGCCGAGGTTTATCAGCTCAAGGATCTCCTTCTCGGTGTCGTCGAGTATCGGCTCTTCCACAACATACAGGAGCTCGTTCTCCTTGTCATCCCAGTAGATGTGCGCATAGGCGAACGGCGGGACCAGCGGGTAGCGGACATTAATGGTCTTCTTCTCCTCATAAGGCGGGAGCTTTATTATCTTCGGCCGCAGGTCGATATAGAACCCTTCCTTGGGCGTCTCTGCCTCTACTGCCTTCCCTGCTTCACCTCCCTCTGGAGGCGCATTCTCTGTGCCTGTCTCCACAACACCCTTCTTTCCAGCAGCCTCAGCAGAAGAAGCAGGGGGCGCGGCAGCTGCGGAATTGTTCTTGTTGGCGCCGAGTATGGTCTTCCCGCCTGTCTGGATGTTCTTCATGTTGATCTCTTCCTTGGCAACACCCAGCCTCTCAGCAGTCGACTCAGCCCTCTTCGCGACATCAGCCATCTTGGCCTTGGCCTCTGAGAGATTGGCTGCAGGAGCGCCGGGACTGAACACTATCTTAGGTCCCTCACCCTTAGGCTTCGCAGTTATGACTGTCTTCTCCGCAGCTGGAGCTGCAGAAGCAGAAGGAGCGGCGGGAGCTGCAGGAGAATTGCCTGGAGCAGAAGCTGGAGCAGCCGTTGCCGCGGGTGATGCAGGAGCATCCTTCGCCTTCTTCCTGAAAAATGGAAATGCCATTATGTCACACCCTCATCTTATCCTGGCCTGCAGGAAATCCCTGTTGCTCTCGAGAGTGAACTCGACAACAGTGTAGTAATTCGCGCCGGTATTGTTGACGTAATAGAGCACACGCGCGGCGCCGAGGCTCGAGCCCTCATCCTCGAGCACAGAGAACCCAGGCGCATCCCATGACGCGCTCGAGTTGAAATGGAACTCAAAAGTGCTGCCGGCAGCGGTCTGGTCCCCTGTCTCAGGGTTGGTGAAGACCAGCCGCATGATCATGCCGCTCTCATTCAGCACGCAGACCTCGCGGTCCTCGCACTTGTAGAATGTTGCAGTCAGATAGTTGTTCTGCAGGGTGTAGTTCCCGTCAAAGGCCCTCGAAGAGACATCAGCATTCGAGGAGATGTAGAGATTGCCGAGCTCAATCTGCTGGCCGGACTCAAGAATCTTCGCGTTCGTCTTCAGGTCCCACTTGAGGGAGCCGTCCCTCAGCTCAAGGTTGCCCTTCTCGATCTCGATAGGCACCACACGCTGCGAACCGACACCCTCCTCGCTGATCTCGTTTATCTGCTGGTTGAGGTTGAGAAATGTGTTCTTCGAGCGGGTGAAGACTGTCTTGTCCTGCAGGTCCTTCAGGACAGGCACGCCAGCATTGAGGACTAGGACCATGACTACAGTTATCACAAGTATGTAAAGGATGGCTGAAATCCATATCTGAGCCTTCAAGTCCATATCTTCGCCTCTTTTTCGGGGATGGTCATCCTGTCTTCGGTTCAAAGCTGATGTTCTTGAAATTCACTCCTCTGCACCCAGGGGGATACACGACAGCCCATTCGACGACCTCCATCGGGACGCTGACAGGAAGGGTCACTCCCTGGCTCAGCCCACCGACATCGACCTCTTTCTGGCCGCCTATGCTCTCGACGACCATCTTGTCTATGTCTGCGCCGAGGGTGTTCGATATCTCGAAATAAAGCGTGCCGTTCTCGTACAGCACGCTCTCGGGATTTATCGAGTAATAATACCTGCTGCACTCGACAGTCGCCAGCGTCTTGCTCTCTGAATAGGCTGTCTGCTCTGTGTACATGCGGTAGATCCAGCCTCCAGTCACGACAACCAGCAGTATGAAGATCGCAAACAAAAATATCAATACGCTGATTTTCTTCGAACGGCTCTCGACCATCTTCAGTGCCCTTCAGTGCTCAATAAAGATAACGCAGACTCGCTTTTGACAGGCGAGTCTGCGGAATTGCAAATGGTGCAATCCACGCGAATGGTGCTACACCCTCAACTTTAAAGACGATGTATTGCACCATTTTCAATAAAAAAATTATGTCCAGACATCTGTGCAAGGCTTGATGTTAGTAGCGATCTCTGCGCTTGAAGCGCACGCAACATCCGTGCCTCCGACCTTGATAGTAGGGGTCAGCTTGAGCTGCTGCGGCACGCCGATGTCAAGTCCTAAGCCCGATCCGCTGCCTCCGTTGTACGAGATGTTCATGAACTTCGCTTCGCTGGTCGTAAGGTTTGAGTTGTCACCAAGACTCACTGTCAGGGGGACCCTTGTCTTGTCGCCTATGATCCTGGCCTGGATGCTCTCGACATTCTTGATCTTCTTGTTCTCGACTATGAACTCCAATGAGTAGTTGCCTGGGCCTCCTGAGCCCGCACTGGAGTTATAGCACACCTGAGGCACAGAATCTATATCCACGATTGAGACATCCACCTCTGAAGCGCACTTGACCTCTATGTCCGAGCGCTCCCTCGCTATGTTGGCAGTGTCCTCAACATATCCCCTGCCCCAGTTCATGACGACTGCGCCGAGGGCCACCGCGAAAGCGATGAGCAGCACCGTAGCGATGAGGGGAGATACAGCTCTCCTTGATGCGAACATCCTGATTGCCTTGTTCTTGTAGTCCTTCATCTCAGTCACCTCATCATGCGCTGAAGCAAATCGTTCAGCCGCTTCTCTTCAGAATGCATCGTCTTCACGTAGGGCACAGTCCCTATTATCAGCACACAAAGGCCCATCACTATGAGGACATTTAACAATGTCCTGTTGACGTAGCCGTTGATGAAGCCAAGGACTGCCACGAACATGAAAGCAAAATAAAGAATCAGGCTCTTGTTCATGACAAGCATGGACTTCTCCCTGTTGAGGCGGGACTTCTCCACCTCAAGGTCAATGACCTCTTTTCTCAAACCGTGCACGGTCATTTTACAACCTCCTTTTTTTAAATTATTTAATGATGAAACCGATGAGCGTGATGCTGAAAATATTGTGCGCATGAGATGCGCAAAAAGCTCCGGAAGCATCAGCAGGGCACCACCGCAGCCTCAGCCTTCCTGTCAGAGCACACGATATCCATGTTCTCCTTGGTTATGTGCGGCAGTATCTCGACCCTAGTGACCGCAGCCACTCCTGTGTTGATGCTTATCTCCTTCACCCTGTTCGGGTTCATGGAGATGTCGGTCTCATTGGTGTGGAGCGGAATCCTGCCATTATAGAGCCTGAAGTCCATGCTGTCGATTCTCGCATAGTTCGTATTCTGCAGCGTAATATTTAAAACTTGTGCTGAA
>Ga0180009_10001818_pt1 | contig 25534 bp, 26 predicted proteins | sample OS_PC_MetaG_FD_123537 | JGI IMG/M metagenome (GOLD analysis project Ga0180009, IMG submission 123537) | Groundwater microbial communities from the Aspo Hard Rock Laboratory (HRL) deep subsurface site, Sweden - OS_PC_MetaG | ecosystem: Environmental > Aquatic > Deep subsurface > Groundwater...
GCAATTTTTCTCATGCCGTACGCAGATGGTCAATGCTTACGCTGTGGATGGATTGTCCGGAGCGTCGTCGGATGCTGGTTCGTCGACGGTGGACTCGGGCCAGAATCCGGTCTCATGCAACGTTTTCTCCGCGAGGTCCTCCGCGTCGTCGATGTCCATCATCTCCTCGATGATGAGATGGTTGATGATGGCCGCACGGCAATCGTTCTTCGGTTTCGGCGTACCCGTCTCATCGAGACAGAGTCCGCGGAGGAGTTCGACATCCGCCATATGGGAAAAGCATAGCATAGGGTGGGGAAGATGGAAGAAGGGGAGACGCAGAAACGACCGGGGAATCCGGTCGTTTCGGTCTGGCGGAGAGGGTGAGATTCGAACTCACGGTACCCTTGCGGGTACGCCGGATTTCGAGTCCGGTGCTTTCGACCACTCAGCCACCTCTCCACTGTTTGTTTGTGGCCGGAGCGTATCGGATTCCTTCGGTCGCGTCAACGCCGTCACGACGACGAGGAGCCAGAACATGACCGCGAGGTCGTTCTTGAAATACGGGACGTCCACGAGACCATGCACGACGAGCGCGGCAATCACGGGGAGCGCAAGCGATCTTCCGCGTCGCCACCAGAGGATGAGGAGCCACGCGAACGCGACGATGCCGAGGAGCCCTGTTTCGCTCCAGAGGTTCAGGAGGATGTCATGCGGATATTGGAAGACCTCCATCCATGTCGCTTCGTGATACGGGGCGATGACGTCGGGATAGGCGCCAAGGCCCGCGCCGAAGAGCGGACGGTCCCTGAGCATCGTGACGGTCTCGTCCCACATGACGAGTCGCACCTTGCCGGACCACTCGCGGAAGAGGATTTGGTCGGCGATGATGGTGCGCGTCGCCGGGACCACGAGGAGCACGATGCCGAGGAGGGCCGTCGTGACGACGGTCGGGAAGCGCGTCGTCTTGCGGAGGATGAGCGCGACGAATACGGCCGTGGCAAGCGCGATGAGGCCGCCGTCGCTCTTCGCCATGAGGGCCGCGACAAGACCGGACACGAAACCGAACCATAGAAGGATGACCATCCGTCCCGGAGCCCGCGTCTTCTTCGAGAGCAGTGAGATGCAGAGCGCGGCGATGGGGACGCTGAACAGCGCGAGGGCGTTCGGGTACGGGAACGGTCCGGTCGCGCGGATGCCGGAGGGAGGCACGTCCCATGGTGAGGGGATAGGGAGAATGCCCACGGCCTGGGCGATGGCCCACACGGCGAGGATGACGTTCACGATGACGAGCGAGCGGATGAGCGTCGTGCGGTCCGTGTCCGTACGCACGAGATCCGTCAGCATGACGAACACGAGGACGGGTTCGAGGAAATACGCGCGCCAGAGACCGAGCGCACCGACATGATCCGGCGCGACCGCGACGCCGATGGCCCCGGCGACGAGCCACAAGCCGAGTGGCAGGAGCCATCCGTGTCGCTTCAGGAGGCCGAGCGCGTCGTGCCAGCCCGCTGTCCGCCGCTGGGACGTCCAGACGGTAAGCATGAGGAGCAGCGCGACTTCGAGGAGTGTCGTGGGCAGGGGTCCGATATGGAACCGCACCGCATAGAGCGGCAGGACGAGCGGCAGGAGCGTGAGGAGGGCGGTGTTCATGCGTCAGGACAGGGGGTTCTCGAGCGTCGGCGGGGTCCGGCGCAACGACAGGATTTCCCGGATGGTCGCGAGCGGGACGGCACCGGTCGCGAGGATGAGCGCGGCATAGGACGTGATGCCGGCGAGGACCGGGATGAGGAGCGGCATATCCTTGAGCGGCAGGATGATGAAAGCCATGACGATGGCCGCGGCGACAGCCTTGAGCGTCGCGACAGGCATCCAGCGGCTGCCTGAGATGCGGAGGGTCATCACGGTCGAGGCGACGGCCACGCAGGTCTCGGAGAACACCGTGAGCCATGCCGCGGCCCAGAGGCCATACGTCGGGATGAAGAGCGCGTATCCGACGAGCGTCATGAGCGCGACCACGACGTAGATTTTCAGCATGCGGCGCTGCGCGTCGAGCGCGACGATGGCATACGAGGAGATCGTACCGAAGAAGATGGCGGCCACGGCGAGGATGAGGATGCGGAGCACGTCGCCGGACTCGGCAAAGTCCGGGCCGGCCACGAGCACCATGCCGCGCGTCGCGAGCACGAGTGTTCCGGCCACGAGCGGTGCGGCGAAGATCATCATCGCGTCGAATGAATGACCGAGGAGCCGCGAGAATCGGCCGCGGTCGCCTGTCGCCCAAGACCGTGCGATGACGGGCAGGAGGATGCCCGCATACATGAACGGCAGGGTCACGAGCACCTCAAGGACGCGATAGGCCGCGCCGTACACGCCGACTTCGGCCTGCGGACGCATGAACGAGAGGATGAGCGTGTCCGCCTTGAAGTAGATGAGGTTGAACAGGATGGAGACGCCGATGGGCCAGCTGCGGCCGAGGAGCATCTTCCAGAACGCGACATCCACGTTCCAGTGGAAGTCCGCGTATCGGCGCGCGACGAGGATGTTGAGGAGGAAGTTGGCCGTGCTGCCCACCGAGACGATGGCGACGATGGGCACGAGACCCCATCCCATCATGCGCGCCACGATGACGCCGACGAGTAGGACGAGGCGACCGAGGATCTCACCGGCCGCGACGACATGCATCTTCAGATGCCGCTGCTGCACGCCGATGACGATCTGGTTCAGCGCCGTGGTGAAGAACGACGCCCAGATGGCGAAGAACGCCAGCTTCAGTTCCCACGGGTAAGGGAGCGCGAGGCCGATGACGGGCGCGAGCGTGAGGAGGACCAGCGCGGAGATGGCGCGGAGCGTGAACGTGGCGCTGACGGCCCGGTCCTCGTAGGCCTTGTCGCCCGCGTGTTCGCCGAGCAGCTGCACGACCATCACGTTCAGTCCCAGGTCGAGGACGATGGCGAAGAACTGGAGGAAGGCGTTCGCGGTCGAATACATGCCGAACCCCTCCTGCCCGAGCTGGCGGGTGATGAGGCCGACGATGATGACGCCGAGGACGGTCGAGATGATCTTTCCGCCGAATTGGACGCCGGTGTTCAGGGCGAGGACACGCGTGAGGGACATGGGGGCATTCTCGCATGATGCAGGCCGTCTGTGAACGGCTGGAGAACCGAAAGAAGGCCACGTTGAGGAAAAAATGCAATGCATCAGATTGGTGTTCTAAAAAAATTGACAATAGAGCCAAAAAACGGTATGATAAGAACATTAAAAAGCGTTTAGGAGTCAATAAAAAATAAAAACGGAGGAATTATGCGAGTTTTCATATCCTGTACGACGAACAGGGTCCGGAGCCGGGTCGGGATTTTCCTGATGGCAGCCGTATCCTGTCTTTTTGTGCTCCAATCGGTTCCGATGGTCTCTGCCGCGACGGAATCCTATCAAGCCGAGGTCTCGACTGGGAGCGCGACCCTTGTCGCGGGGCAGACCAAGACCATCACCCTGAAATTCAAGAATATCGGAACGAAAACGTGGGTCGCCGGCCAGAACACGACGGCGGTCTACCTCTACGGTTCGGCATCCGTGTTCGGCCATCCGACGTGGCTCAAGGATGATTTGCCCGCCATCATCACGCCCGCGAGCGTGAAACCCGGCACCATGGCGAGCGCGACGTTCACGGTCCGCGCACCGAACGCGCCTGGAACGTATCACGAACGGTTCCTGCTCTCGTATGGGACGAACACCTGGATAAGAGGATCGGTCGTGCCGGTGACGTTCACGGTCGTTCCGGCTGGATCGGCGCAGGTCGCAAGCACATCGCCATCGACCTCGACCCCCACGCCGACGACCGCTGTGGCACTCGAATCCGTTCCGGCCTCGACAGCATGGAAAGCCACGCTCACGGACAAAGGCGGTATCGAGTGGCAGCTGGATCCAGGCGAACATGTCATCGTGGACCTGAAATTCAAGAACAGCGGTACCAAGATATGGACACGGACCGGGACCGGATACATCTCCTTATATACGTGGGCTCCGAAATACCGGGCAAGTCCCTTCAAGGATTTTTCATGGAAGACGGCGTCGCAGGCCGGGTCGCTTATCGAAAACGAGGTGAAACCTGGCCAAATCGGCACGATTCGCTTGGAATTGCGCGCGCCGGAGGTTCCGGGGAGCTATCAGGAGTCGTTTCAGCTCGCGGCCGAGGACGTCGCGTGGATAGACGGGGGGTCGGTGACGCTTCCCATCCGCGTCCGACTGCCGGATAGCTATATCGCGAAGGGCGTGACGCCCGGAGGTATCACGCAGCCGACCGGAAGCTACAACACGATTCTCCTCCTGACGTCGAACAAGAACGTCATCCTTTCCGGGGACGGACGCCTCGACATGACGCACGGGTTTAAGAATGAGGGCACCGCCACGTGGAATACGATGACGCTGGCGTACGCGGGCATCACCCCGTCGCTCGGAACACTCTCGAGCGTTCGTGACGAGTCGTGGCCCTCCGCGAGCGAGGCGGTGCGTGCCACGGCGACGACCGCACCCGGTCAAATCGGGTTCGTGAAGTTCACGTTGAAGGCGCCTGCCAAGAAGGGCGTCTATACCGTCTCGTTCAAACTCATGGCGGATGGGCAGGAGGTCGAGGGTGGCGAGGTGGAGATTCCCATTACGGTCACAGCAGACGGATACGTCGACCCGACGCCCATTCAGGTCCCGACGCCTGTCGTGTCTGGCGGTGCCGTGAACGCACTTCCGTTGACCGGCGACATCTCGACCCTGCCGGACGAACCTCTCATCCGCGTCGGTCTCTATAAGACGACGGATGAAACGTTGCCGGTGCGCGGCGTCTCGACCGGCATGACCGTCACGCAGAACGGCGCGACCGTCTGCACGTTGTCGCAAGGACAGATCGCGACCGTCGTCTTCAGCAGGACGAACAAGACGTATACGTTGAGCGGACCCGGATGCACGGGGCAATCCTCGACCTGGTACGTCTTTTCGGCGACGGACAGCATCTCGCCGCTGGAGATCACGGACTATAGTCGACCCGTCTCGTGGTTGCCGGGCGCGAACGACAATACGTTCCGCGGCAAACTCGAGCTGCGATTCACGCCAGCGACCGATATGGTGTGGGTCATCAACGAACTTCCGGTCGAAACGTATCTCAAGGGCATCGCCGAGACCTCGAACGTGAGTCCGCTCGAATACCAGAAAGCCCTGCTCACGGCCGCGCGGACGTACGCGATGTACCACGTGAACCGCGGCACCAAGCATGCGGATGAATACTTTATCGTGGACGCGCATCTCGACCAGGTCTATCGCGGATACGGGCAGGAGGCGCGCAGTCCGAACATCGTATCCGGCGTGGATCTCACGCGCGGGCAAATCGTGACGTACGACGGCAAGCTCGCCATCACGCCGTACTTCTCCCGCTCGGACGGGCGTACGCGCGACTGGGCCGAAGTCTGGTACGGTACGGGATTTCCGTGGCTCAAGTCCGTTCCAGTCCCGTGGGACGAGGGACAGACTCTGTGGGGACATGGCGTGGGGCTCTCGGCACGCGGTGCGTTGTATATGGCTTCCAAGGACAGTGCGTTATACGACGCCATCCTCAAGCATTTCTATCAAGGCACGGAACTCCGCCGTGCGTACAAATGACGACTATGTCACTCTTGAAAGGCCTCTTCGGAAATTCGTCCCAGACGCCGAGCATCAGCCCGAGCCAAGCGCGCGTCCAGCGGACCGAAGCGCGGCTCGCATCGATGCGGAAGGCGGATTTCAGTTCCAAGGACTCCGCCGTCCGCGGTACGATTCAAGCCTCATCCGCTCGCGAGCATGTGATGAGGAGCCTCGGAAAACAAAACGCCCCTACTCGAGGGTCGTCCATCGCGCGCCTCGGCCCGTCGGGAGGGTCGAATCCGTTCACCCTCCCCCCTCGCCTTCCTCCGATGCGTCCGATGGGGAAGTGACGAGCGTCACGCCTTTTTCGGCATGCCGAACTCCTCGACGGCTTCTTCGAGGTGCTCTTTACGTTCCTTTTCCGCGAGGTCCATGACCATCTTCGCGACGGCGTTCGGGTGCGGAATCTCCTCGAATTGGAAGCGTTGTGTCTCGCCGGCGGTCTGGATGTGGACGTCGCCGTAGTCGAACACGGTCCGGACGAATCCCTTCACTTCAGCGGTAACATCCTGCACGCGATGGAGCCGGAGTTCCGAGACGGTCCGCGCGAAGAGTCCGTGCTGTTCGATGTTGAGGATGCGGTCATCCGTCACGATCCATGTGTCGAGGTAGTAGTCGAGGAAGTGCTGGTAGAGGAACAGCCACGTGTAGAGGAAGAAGATGGACGCGCCGAGGATGAACAGCACCGAGCGCGCCGCGTCGTCGAAGAACGCCGGGCTCGTATAGCGGATAGCGATATACGTCCCGATGGGGAGAAGGACGACGGCCACGAACATGACGAACAGGGAAAATAGCGTAATCCAATGCCGTCGCAAAACGAGGATGGTCCGTTCTCCGGTTGCGCCGCCGGGCAGGTGATTGATGTCGATCATGTCAGAGGAGGGGTGTGAGGGCGATGTCGAGCGTCGCGTTCCAGTCGACCCCGGCGAGGTAGAGGCCGACGCCGCCGAGGACAAGCCCCGTGACGGCCAGGAAGGTTACGGTCGAAAGGTAGGTCCCTGGGCCGGCGACGCCGAAGCGGAGCATCTGGACGACGCTCACGAGCGCGAGAAACGTAAAAATAACGAGAAAGACGAACCATGCGAAGAGGAAGATGACGAGAGGGATGGACATGTCAGAGAAGGCGTTTGGTGGGTGGTTCGAGGCCGAGATGGAGGTAGGCTTCGTCGGTCGCGACGCGTCCGCGCGGTGTGCGGTCGATGAGCCCTTCGCGGAGCAGGAACGGCTCGATGACCTCTTCGAGCGTCGAGACATCTTCGGCCGTCGAGGCCGCGAGGGTCGTGAGGCCGACCGGCCCGCCCGAGAATTTGGTGATGATGGCGTGCAGGGTCCGACGGTCCGACTCGTCGAGGCCGCGAGGGTCGATCTCGAGGCCCAGGAGCGCCGCATCGACGATCTCCGGGGCAAGTGTACCATCCCCGCGCACCTGCGCGTAGTCGCGGACGCGCCGGAGCAGGCGATTGGCGATGCGCGGCGTGCGTCTGGACCGGGATGCGATGACATGGCCCGCATCGTCCGTCACGGCGATACCGAGGAGGGCGGCACTGCGCCGGACGATGGCCGACATCTCACCCACATCGTAGAAATCGAGATGAAAAACGCTTCCGAACCGGTCGCGGAACGGGGCGGAGAGGAGCGACATCTTCGTCGTCGCGCCGATGAGAGTGAACCGCTTCAGATCGAGACGTAGCGTGCGCGCGGTTGGCCCCTTGCCGATAATGATGTCGAGCGCAAAATCCTCCATCGCGGGATAGAGGACCTCCTCGATGGTCCGGTTCATGCGGTGGATTTCGTCGATGAAGAGCACGTCGCCGTCCTCGAGGTTCGTGAGGATGGCCGCGAGGTCGCCGACGCGTTCGAGCGCTGGTCCGCTCGTGATGCGGATGTGTGCACCCATCTCGTTGGCGATGACGTTCGCGAGCGTGGTCTTGCCGAGGCCCGGCGGGCCGTAGAGGAGGACGTGCTCGCACGACTCCCCGCGCCCGCGCGCGGCCTCGAGGAAGATGGAAAGGTTTTCCTTGACCTTGGCCTGCCCGATGAATTCCCCAAGGGACTTCGGACGGAGCGAGACGTCGAATCCAGCGTCCGTTTCCTGGACTTCTGGCGAGACGAGCCGCGGTGCTTCCTCCATAGTAAGGAGACTTTAGCGCAGGGCATGCAAAAGAAGAAGCCCCGGACCAGGACGGTGCGGGGCAGGGACGGCAGATATGGGGCCGTCTTAGGGTAGCGAGACGACTTCGGGGTCGAAGCTGTTGTCGATGCCTTCCGCATAGTCGAGGGCAGACTTGAAGCGGATGCGCGGTTTCTTCGGTTCTCGGGCGGTGGTCGGTACCTCGTCCGTCCGTGTGACGTCGCCCAGATGGGCGGTTTTGCGGACGGTGTTTCGGGCCTTCCGCGTCGTCGATACGCGCTTCCAATTTTTCTTCAGGGCCTTTTTCTTTGTCGCCATCATTCCTCCAAAGGTGCCGAGCTATCGTATGAACGTTTGGCCATCCTGTCAAGTCACCCGCAACGAACGCAATCCTCGAACTCAAGCGTCTCGAGCGCGTCGTTCGATATGAATGCCTGTCGGAGCACATTGAGATCCTGCACGGTGAAGGGCCGGGTCGCTTTCCATGTTGATGCCGTGACCGAGACGAAACCAAGGCTCGTGAGCGCTTCCTTCATGCGAAGCGGTGGTTCCGTGTCGCCCCACGAGAGCAATACGCCCGCCGTGTAGGATTTGTCGACGAATCCGGCGACCCGCCCCGCGCGGTCCAGGTCGTCGCATTCGATGGCCGTGAAGACCTGTCCGAGATGGGGAAGAACCGCATATCGGGAATCCGTCGGATAACGGATGCTGCCGATATCATCCATCAGGGGTTCCTGTCTGCAGATATCGTCGCGAACCGCGGTCGGCGTTTCAGTCACGGGAGGCGTCGGTGGATCTGTTTCCGTCGGTGTCGCGGACGCACATCCAGCGCCGATTGCGGCGAGAAACAGAAAAGGGAGGAGATGGAGGTTCATTCGGCGTTTGTCTCATTGGAACACGTCTCAAGCATCGTTTCAAGCGACTTCCGTTTGCGGCGTTCGCGGTAGTGCTTCAGTCCCTCGGTCCCGGCGATGGCGAGGCCGGCCGCGCCGAACGGGGACCATCCCGGCAGTGCTTTTTTCATGGTCGAGGCCGTCGTCGTTGGGGCGGCGTGGCTCACGAGCACGATCTCATCCGCGACGCGCGGGAGGATGCGTGGCGTATCCCGCGAAAGATCCAGGACGCCGGTCACGCGGACCGTATCGCCGACCGTCAGTCGGCTGGCGCGGTAGTCTACGACTTTTCTGATTGCGACGACCACGTCGGCCCCGTCCACACGCATGGTCACGGTCGTCGCCTGTACGCGGACGACGTCGCCGGTCGTGGAGATGAGACTCCAGCGGTCCTCGGACCCCGGCGCTAGGAGATCGACCGTGCGTGGGACGACCTGAACGGCCGATTCCGACAGGATGGTCCACCCGTCTTTCGTCCCAAGCTTCAGGGAGGGGATATCGAGGTCATCGAACTGGAGTGTCCCCGTGACCTGGACCGTCTCACCAAAGGCAGGGAGTTTTTTCGCGGTCGGCACGCGGACAAGAAGTCCGCGTCCGTCCGGCGCAAGGAGGATGAATCCGTGGCTCGTCAGGAGTCCGGAGGGCGAACCGACGGTGCCCTGGAGCGTGACGCGGATGCCTCGATAGGTGTCGCTGGAAGTCATAGCGATGGTGATGGGAATCGGTTGAGGGGCGGTAGAGGTCGTGGTTTTTGTCGAAGGTGTCTTTGTCGTTTTGACCGCAGTCGTTTTGATTGGCTTGGCGACAGTTGCTTTGGCGCTTGGCGTCTTGCTGACCGCACTTGCCGTTGCCTTCGTCGCAGCCGTCTTCGCACCGGCAGTCGCGACCGCGGAGGGGAGCGTGACTTTCGGGGTGACGGCGGGCATGGTGACGGAAGCGAGTCCGGGCGGCGACAACGTGACGATAGGTGTCTCCGGCGTCGCGACCGGAATCGTTTGTACGGGCGCCTCCTCCATATCGTTGGGGTCGGCGATGATGTTCGGTTCTCCGGGCGTCGGGATGTGAGTCAATCTCCAGGTCCCGACGGCGTCCTCGTCGCGTGCCCAGGGGGCCCCTTTTTCCGAACCCTCGAAGATGAGCGTATCGATTACCACGCCGTCCGGGCCGTGGAGCGAAACCGTATCGCCGTCGTTGTTCAGCCGCGAGGAGGAGAGGTTCGCTTGGACGAACGGCGTCGTGACGTCGATGGTCCCGCTCGTGAACGTGTAGATCTTTCCGACGGCATCGCGGAGCTGGACGCCCGTCAGGGGAATCGTGACGGAGAGGTCCAGGCTCGTGATCTCGATCCACTCCCCATCTCCGTCGGGTTGGGCTTGGATTTCGTTCAGACGGAGGAAGTCGTAGCGTGCCGGGAGTTCGTCGGCAGTCGTGGCGACGATATCGGATGATGCGGTCGCAGGTTGCGTCGACGTCGAAGCTTCCGCCGCCGATGTCGCGATTGTCGGTTCCTCGGTCGTAGCGAGAGGAGCGTTATCGGTCGAGCTCGTCATGCCTACCGTGTCGGCCGGAGGAACCACAGGCGATGAGGTCGCGCTCGTTTCAGGGAGAGGCGTCGTTCCGGTCGAGATCGCCGCGTCGGGGGCGGAGACAGGCGGTAGCGTATCTGTGGACGTGGCAGTGTCGTCGGACGGAGGCGTTTCGATGGGCGGAGGCACCTCTTCGACCGTCATCACGCATCCGTCGCAGATGCCGGGCGTCCCGAGACTTGTCGAACCTGTATCGAATCCGTCGGACGCCGTCGCGGTCGACCACGTGTCGCCGTCTCGGACCATGCTGGCCTTGATGTCGCCCGTCGTGCCGGCCGGGGGAGCGCCTCCGTCGCCCGCGGTGTCGACGATCGTGCCGTTCCCGTCCACCAACGAGATGGAGAGGGAGGAGTTCGAGAGCGAGACGGCGGTCGTGACGAGATCCGGCGCCAGCGCGAGTGCGCTTTTCGGGTCGTCCGCGGCATAGTTCGTGATGAGGTAGACGCCATGCGCCGGGATGACGGCATCCTCCGGAAGGAAAACGGTCTCGGTGCCGGCGTTTTCGAGCCGATAACCGGCGAGCGGCATATCCGCGTCGCCGAGATTCCAGAGTTCGACCCACTCATCCGCGATCGAGAGCGAAGAACCCGACCATGCCACCTCACCTATGACGAGCGGCGAGGATGCCGACGCCGTCGCTGGATGAAGGAGGGGGAGGATGCCCATCGCGACGATGAGGGCACGACCAACCAACCGAAGTGAATGACCTCGTTTCTGCATAGAAATGGGGGTTAAGAAGTCTTACTCCTACCGCTGCCAGTTATTTGAAGAACCGTCAAGAATGGCTTGGTTGAGTAAATATATTCCGTCGTTGCGAGGGGCGAACCTTCCCCCTGTCATCCCGAGCGAGTCCGACGAGCCGAGGGAACCCTTCAGGAGTATGGAGGGTTTCCTCCGCTCGTCGCAGAGCCTCCTCGGTCGGAATGACAAGGGGGATGGGACTCGGACGGTCGGAATGACAGAAGTAGAACGGAGCTCTTGACACTACAACGATGGTATATCAATATATAGACAAGCATCTATATATTATGGACAGCATCTTTAAAGCCCTCGCCGATTCAAGCCGTCGGAAGATCCTCGATCTCCTCAAGGAGAGGGACATGTCCGTGACCGACATCCAGGCGCATTTCCCGTTCACGCAAGCGTCTCTCTCGCATCATCTGGATATCCTGAAACGCGCGGACCTGGTCGTGACGGAGCGGCGAGGGCAGTTCATCCACTATTCGCTCAACACCTCGGTCTTCGAGGATGTGGCGCAGATGATCCTCAATTACTTCAACTATGACACACCTCACGCGTAAACCCATCGATGCGATGCTCGCCGTCCGCATCTCGCTCGTCGCGCTGATGTTCATCGCGGCCGCAATTATCTATCCGTATCTGCCGGATATCATTCCGACTCATTGGGGGATCGAAGGCGTACCAAAGGGATGGTCACCGAAGACATGGGGCGCATGGATCATGCCACCTATGTCGCTCGCGTTCCTCGTCCTGTTTCCGTTCCTCTCGAAACTCGATCCGAAGCGAGAGAACTATGAGAAATTCAAACAGCCCTGGAGCGTCATCCAGACCTCGCTCGTGGCGTTGCTCGCATACATGTTCCTCGTGACGAATTTTGTCACGTTTTACCCGCAGTACAACGATATGGTCGGTCGCGCCGTCGTTCTCGGTATCGGCGTCCTGTTCGTCGTCCTCGGGAACGTGATGGGCAAGGTGCGGCAGAACTACTTCATTGGTCTCAAGACCCCATGGACGCTCGATAATCCGGAAGTGTGGCAAAAAAGTCAGCGCTTCGCTGGGTGGGCCTTCGTGATTTCGGGCCTTGTCTTCATTATCGAATCCATCATTTGGATTGCGATCATGCCAGTCTTTGTCGTCATGATGGGCGTCATGGTCCTCATGCCAATCGTCTACTCGTATCTCCTGTCGCGCGACATCAAAAAGATGTAGGACACGATTCGTTACAGAGTAAAAGATCCCCGATTGGGGATTTTTTGTTTCTTGAAGCCGAGTGTCCTATCGTTTGATGGAGGTGATGCGGTGTGTTAGCTCTGTTTTGATTGAGGCACGAGGGACTTCCTTTTTCTCCAGCTTACGAGGTACAGCGCGCCGATGAGGAACGCGGGGCCGGAGAGGGTCATGCTCCATGAAAGCGCGAGATACCACGGCACGTCACCGCCGATGACGAGGATGATGTAGAGGAGTCCGGCCGCGAAGAACGCGACTGCGCCGACGAGTTCATGTTTCCACGCGATGACGACGAGCGCGAGCAGGACGAAGGCCGGGATGTTGTGGATGAGAAGCCCGACGATTGTCCCCCAGAAGCCGTAACCGCCCTCGAAGACGTCGAGCGAAAACAGCATCAGGAAACCGACGAACGCGAGGGAGAGGATGCGCGGCGTCCAGGTGATGAACGGGCCGATAGAGTTCTTCATGCGATTTGCGCGAACAGCACGACGTAGTTCTTGCCGTATGCCTTGGCGCATTTCGGACAGGTCGTATATGAGAAATAGAGCTTTTTTATCGTCTTGCCCTTGCTTGTGACGTACGTCTCCATCTCCTTCGCCCAGGTGCCGGCCATGTTGTATGGTCCCTCGAAGACCTTCGTGAGGAACGTCCCCGAGATCGTCGCCATCTGTGCGCCCGGCACGTCCTTCACGACGTCGATATAGATGTCCGCGCCCCAGAGGGATTTTTCGTCCGTCAGCATGAGCTGATACGGCGCCTTCGCCCCGGCCTTTTCGATGAGCGCCATGTTCTTGATGATTTTCGACCCCATGTTGAGGGGGATATGCATGAAGCTCGTGACGTGGTCCTTCACGAAAAGCTTATTCGTCCACGTGAGTTCCTTGTCGGTCCACGGTTCGGGATCGAACGGGTCGCAGCAACCGGTAGGTTTGACGTTGGGGTCGATCATATGGGTTCGATGATGGATGGTTATTTCTGAATCGCCTGCACGCGGCCGACTTCCCCGGTCGTGAGACGGACCTTGATGCCGCGCGGATAGACCGGTGCGTTCGTCAGGATGTCCTGGACCATGCCTTAGGTGAAGGCGTTCGTCGGCTGGTCCTTCTTCTGCACGATGACCACGGCCATGCCGGGCCTGATGTCGCTGCGGAGAGTGGGGTCCATGACGTTATCGTACATGAAGACGGCTATCTGTGGAAAACCCGGAGATGAGTTGTGGTTATTGAGATTTGACACGATTGTGCGCGTGTTCTATTTTTGTTCTGTATCCCCTCGACTTTTTTGCCACCAGCTACTCACCACACACCACGAACCTTCATATGCCCCCTCTCACACCAAAACAGAAAGACGTCCTCGACTTCATCGTCCAGTTCCTGAACGACAAGGGATATCCGCCGTCGTTCCGCGAGATCGCGTCGGGTCTCAATCTCGCATCACCGTCGACCGTGCACGTGCACATCCAGGCGTTGCGCGAGCGGGGGTTCCTCCGGAACAGCGGCTCATCGACTTCACGCGACCTCGAGCCGACGGACAAGGCGGTGCGCTGGGGGAGGAGCGTGGTTCTGCCGCTCTTGGGCGTCATCACGGCCGGACAGCCCATCGAGGCCGTGGAGGAACGCGAGACCATGGCCGTGCCGGTGGACCTCGCGCCCGACTCCTCGAATTCGTACGTCCTGCGCGTGAAAGGGGAATCCATGATCGACGATGGCATCCTCGATGGCGATTATGTCGTGGTGGAACGGAACCCGTCGCCCAAGAACGGGGACGTGGTCGTCGCGTTGCTCGACAACGCGTACGCCACACTCAAGCGCTTCTATCGCGAACGCGACCGCATCCGCCTCCAGCCCGCGAATTCCAAAATGAAACCCATCTACTGCCACGACCCGCTCATCCAGGGCGTGGTCCGGGCGGTCATCCGGACGTTCCGGCCCGTCTGATATGTATTCCTCCATCTCGGAACCTATCGAAGTCCTCGCTGCGTTCCGCAAGGGGCGCACAGAACCCATGACCTTCAAGTGGGGGAATCGGTATTACCAGGTGAAGAAGGTGAACATGGTGCATACGGAGCGGCGCGGTTGCGAGAAGTCTGTCATCTTCTCGGTCTCGGACGACGCGAACGCGTATCGGCTCTCGTTCTCGACGGAATCCTTGACGTGGCGGCTCGACGAGATGGCGACGTTGTAAGAGGTCAGCTAACGGGTGCCGGCGACCATGCGCCGGATCGTATCGGCTTCCGGAAGATGGGCGACCTCGAGTTGTCCGGATAGGAAAAAGCCCTTCGCGGGGCTCTTTTCGGTTCAGTTCGTCGGTGCCGGAGCAGGTGCCGGTGCGGGCGGATTCGCCACGAGCGCACCGACATCCAGGAAGGGGACCGTGCCGCTCATGACCGAGGGCAGGCGGCCGTCCCATTTTTCGAGCGTGCGGAGCTGGAGGATCTGCGGGCTGTCCTTGAGTGCCGCCGCCTCGATACGCAGGGCTTCGGCCTTCCCCTTCGCCTCAGCGACCTTCTGCTCGGCCTCGAACTTGATCTGTTCGAGCTTGTTGCGGGCCGCGAGCGCGGACTGCTCGGCCGTCACCTTTACCTCGATAGCCTCGTTGAACGAGCGGGAGAAGCTGAAGTCCACGATGTTGAAGTCGTCGATTTCGATGCCGCGTGACTGGAGTTTTGTCGTGAGGTGGTTCTTGATGTCGTCGCGAACAGCCTCGCGTTTCGTGATGAGCTCCTCGGCCGTGTATTTTGCCATCGAGGATTTTACGGATTCCTGGAGCGCAGGATCGATGAGGCGTGTCCTGTAATCCGTGCCGATTTCCTGATAGATGCTTGCGACCTTGTCGGGGTTGATGTGGAAGTTGAGCGCCATGATGCTCGAGACGCTCTGGAGGTCCTTGGATGCCGCAGACGCCTCGACCTGTTCCTTCTGGATCTTCACGTCCATGATGACGATCTTGTCCGCGACGGGGATGCGGACGAACAGGCCCTCGCCGTAGACCTTGCCGGTGACAGCCCCCCAACGGGTGAGGATGCCGCGCTGTCCCGCGCCGACCGTGCCGAGCGGCCAGAGGGTGCTGATGAGAATGACCGCGACGATGAGGACGGTCAGGGTCGTGATGAGACGCTTCATATGGCCCTAGTGAACCCGGAACGGGGCAGGGTGTCAATCGGGAGGCCTAAGAAAATATTCGGCGATAAAAAAACCGCGTCCGATGGCCGAAACCGAGGTGGACGCGGGGAGGGACATGGATCACGTCCCATGAAGAAGGAGCCAGAGGACACCCAAGATGATGAGAAGGGCCGTTCCGAGGAAGATCTGCATGATTCGGACATGTCGCCGTCCGGTTCGGGAAGGTGAAGGATCGGTCATGACAGGAGAAGGTTCCGATTCCGTCGGAGCCATCAGCTCGTCGGCCGTGACGAATCGGATCGCGGAGACGTTTTTGAGGCTGGACCCGATGAGGTCCTCGATGGAAACGGGCTCCTGCTTCGACGGCGCCTCCTCGGCGAGACCGAGTTCCTTCCGTGCATCCTTGATATCGGACAAGAATTCGTCGGCGGACAGATAGCGGTCCGCCTGCTTCTTCGCCATCGCTTTTTGGACGGCGCAGGCGAGCCGTTCCGGTACCTCCGGACGGACGTCCCGGGCATCCGGCGGGTCGTCATGGATCTGCTTGCGCAGGATATCGAGGACCGCGTTTCCAGCGAAGGGGTCCGCCACGAACGGCGGTTCGTTGACGAGCATGCAGTACAGCAGGGCCCCGAGGGCGTAGATGTCGGTGGTGACCGTGATCGCGTCCTGGGTCGCGGACTGGATCTGCTCCGGGGACATGAACTCCGGGGTTCCGATCAAGGCGAACCCCCCGGTCTCCACGCAGCGGGACGTCATCCCTGCATGCATGCCGGGTCCATCGTTCCCGCCCATGACCTTAGCGACGCCAAAATCCATGATCTTGGTCCGGGTGCGTCCGTCCGCATCCGTGGACACCATGATGTTCTCGGGCTTGATGTCCCTATGGACGACGCCGTGCGCATCGAGGACACGCGCGGTGAGGAGCAGGCTCTCCATGATGTCGAGGATCTGTCGGAAGTCGAGACGGGCGTTTACCTCGTCCTGATCAGCGATGAGGTCATCGAGCGCACGGCCGTCGACGTGTTCCATGACCAGGAAGTGGCCATAGCCGTCGAGATGGAATCGCTCGATCACGCGCACGATGCCATCGTCCGCGATGAGCCGCATGACGGCTTCCTCGCGCTCGAACCGCTCGACGAGGTTCTGGATCTTCTGCTTGCGCAAATGTTTGATCGCGACCCGTTCGCCCGATGCGACGGCCTTCGCGAGATAGACGACCCCGAAACCTCCCTCACCGATGTTTTCGAGGAGTTTGTACTTCGAGGCGAGGACCGTTCCGAGCAGGGGGGTCTTCTGTCGTCGACTGGGACGGGCGTCGTCGGCATCCCGACGCACCGGAGCGGCATGACCTTTCTTGACCACGCGGACCTCCTTTCGCGGCTTGGCTGTCGCGACGGGTGGGGATGGAATGAACGTAAGAGCATCCTAGCCCGAAACGGGCATTTGTCAATGGATGCATGTAGGACGACGTATCCGCCGACACGCCGGCAATCATTCGTATCTCAACGCCTCGATGGGATTGAGTCGCGCCGCTCCGCGGGCGGGGAAGTATCCGAAGACGATGCCGATGGCCGCCGAGACCGTGAAGCCGAGGGCCATGGCGTTCCACGGCATGGTGAACGTCCATCCTTCCTGGTAGGAACCGAGGGCCGTGAGGCCGAGCCAGGAGAACGTCACGCCGAGGACGACACCGACCGCGCCCGCGAGCACGGTCAGCACGACGGCCTCCATGAGGAACTGCGCCAGCACGTCGCGCGGCTTCGCGCCGATGGCCTTGCGCAGGCCGATCTCGCGCGTTCGTTCCGTCACGGTCACGTACATGATGTTCATGATGCCCACGCCGCCCACGACGAGGGAGATGGCCGCGATGGAGGTGAGCAGGATCTGGAGGATGTCACCGATGGCGCCGGCTCGTTCAGCTGCGTCGTCCTGCGTCGTCAGCTGGAAGTCGTCTTTCGAGAGGTCGCCTTCCGGGTTGTTCAGCTTATGCGTCTCTCGGAGCGCGACGCGAATCTGTTCCTTGGCGTCCGACATCGCGATGCCTTCGACCTGCACGGTGATGCGCAGGAGCTTGTCGCGGTTCAGCTGCTGCATGAGGGTCGTGACCGGCACGAACACTACGCGGTCCATGTTCGTGAAGAACTTCGTCCCAGCCGGCGCGAGCAGACCGACGATGCGGTAGCTCTTCTTCGCGATCTTGATGCGCTGGCCGACAGGATCCTCGTTGCCGAAGAGGTCGCTCGCGAGGTCGGTGCCGATGACCGCGACCGAGGTGACGCCGTCCACGTCGGATGACGTGAAAAACGAGCCTTGGCCGATTTCGAGGTTGTAGAACTCGAACAGCTGTTCGGTGCCGCTGAAGACGGAGGTCTGGAACGCCTCCGTGGACGATTCGATGAGCGCGGGCTGGATGATGGCGCCGTCGACGAGCGTGACCCACGGGAGCTGTTTGAGGCGTTTCAGGTCACGGATTGTCAGCACCTGCTTCGCGAGCAGGACGGACTGCGGGCCCGACGTCTTCTCCTCGCCTGGACCGTTCACGATGAAGACGGTGTTCGATCCGAACGAGGCGACCTGCGACAGGATGAACCGTTCCGCGGCGTTCCCGATGGAGAGCATGAGGATGACCGACGCGACGCCGATGATGATGCCGAGCATGGTCAGGACCGAACGGCTCTTGTTGCGTCGCAGGCTGTCTAGGCTGATCCGGAGGGTATCGCGAGTCCTCATATCATTCGGCGCGCAGTGATTCGATAGGATGGAGCCGCGCGGCGCGTCGTGCGGGGAAGTACCCGAACGTGAGGCCGATGAGCGTCGAGACCGTGAAGCCGAGGACGACGCCCGTGACGGAGACCGTGAAGGTCCATCCCGGCGTGTACGCGTTGATGGCTTGGATGGCGATCCAGGCGAGGAGCGACCCGAGGATGATGCCGAACGCGCCGCCCGCGACCGTGAGGAAGACCGCCTCGGTGAGGAACTGGGTGAGGACGTCCTTGCCGCGGGCGCCGACGGCCTTGCGCAACCCGATTTCCGAGATGCGCTCGGTCACGCTCACGAACATGATGTTCATGATGCCGATGCCGCCGACGAGGAGCGAGATGGCCGCGATGGAGGAGAGGAGGATCTGCAAGGCGCCGGAGACCTGGTCGATGCTCTTCACGGCGTCCGCCTTGGTCATGATGAAGAAGTCGTCCTTCACCGGGTCGTTTTCCGGATTCTCGATATTGTGGGCCTCGCGCATGATCACCTCGAGACGCGACTGCGCCTCGTCGAGCGGGATGGCCGTCTTCACGATGATGTATTCGAGATAGCGGTTGTGGCTCAGGTCGCTTGCGGCCGTGAGGGGGACGTACACGGTCCGGTCCATGTCCTGCATCATCTGGGTGCCCATGGGTTTCATGAGGCCGATGACGCGGAACTGCGCGTCGCCGATTTTCACGAGCTTGCTTATCGGATCGTCTTGCCCGAAGAGGTCGTCCGCGACCTTGGAACCGAGGACGGCCACGCGGCTGTGGCTGTCGACGTCCGACATCGAGATGAACGCGCCGTCGGCCATCGGGAACTCGAAGATGACGATTTCGTCGGGAAGGGCGCCGACGATGGTCACGTTCCGCGTGACCCCACGTGCGGACACGTCGTCCGTGACGTAGATGCCTCCGCTGACGGCATCGAGCCAGGGCTCGCGCAGCAGTCGTTCCGCATCCTTTAGGGTGAGGGAATTCTGCGTGAAGGGGGAGGGATTCTCCATCTGCGTGCGAGGACCCGGATTGACGATGAGCTGGTCGCTCCCGAACGCCGACATCTGCGAGAGGATGTAGGCCTGCGCTGATTCGCCGAGGGAGAGGGCGAGGATGACGGCCGAGATGCCGATGACGATGCCGAGGATCGTCAAAATCGACCGGTTGCGCGTCCGCACCAGGCTTTGCCACGAGCTACGCGCGAGGTCCGGCAGGTGCATACCTTATTTGAGGAGGTGATCGCTGTCGGCGACGAACCGGTTCTTCACGGGCTGGTCCGATTCGATAAGTCCGTCTTTGATGCGGATGATGCGTTCGGCATGTTCGGCCGTGTAGGTCTCGTGCGTCACGAGGACGATGGTGTGGCCATGCTCGATGTTGAGATGCTGGAGGATCTGCATCACCTGCGCGCCGGACTTGGAGTCGAGGTTGCCGGTGGGTTCATCCGCGAAGATGATGGACGGCTGGCGGATGAGGGCGCGCGCGATGGCCACACGTTGGCGCTCGCCGCCGGAAAGCTGGTTGGAGAGGTTCTCGATGCGGTGAGACAGCCCGACGGAATCGATCGCCTCCTCGGCCATCGCGTCCCATTTGGACGCGGGCACGTCGGAATAGAGCAGGGGAAGCTTCACATTCTCGCGGACCGAGGTTTTGGGCAGGAGGTTGAACGTCTGGAAGATGAACCCGACTTTTTCGCCCCGCATCCGCGCGAGCTCGTCCTCGGCGAGCGTCGAGACGTCCCGGCCGTCGAAGACGTAGGAACCCTTCGTGAGCACGTCGAGGAATCCGAGGATGTGCATCAACGTGGATTTCCCGGAGCCGGACGGTCCCATGATGGCGACGAATTCGCCATTGTCTATCTCGAAAGACAGGCCGTGGAGCACTGAGGTCACCAGTTCGTCGTTGACGTAGTCCTTGGTGAGGTCCGTGACCCTGATCACCGCGCTTCCGTTCTTCGGCATGTCGTCACTTCGTCGTTTCGCCCACGATGACTAGCTCTCCCTCCTCGAGGCCGCTCGTCACCTCCACGCGACCCTCGTCGCCGCGGAGCCCGATGATGACATCGCGGGGAGAGGGTTCGCCGTCCTTCAGGACGCGGACCGTCTTGGTCCCGTTCGTGGTGCGGATAGCGCGGAGCGGCATCACGAGGGTGCCCTTACCCTCGCCGGTCGTCACGGTCACGTTCGCGGTCATGCCCGGCTTCACGTCGCGGTCCTCGCGGTCGATCTGTACGCGGATCTTGTAGTAGATGGCTTCCTGCACCTTGGTCTGGTCCGGATCCTCGGCCGTGACCGTGCCGGTGAACGTCACGTCGTCGCCGTACGCGTCCAGCGTGATGCTCGCGGATTGGCCGACCTCGACCTTCGCGATGTCCGTCTCGGGCACGAGCGCCTCGATGTCGTAGGAGGAGGTGCCGACCATGCGCACGATGGTGATGCCGGTCTGCACGAGCTCGCCGACGTCAGGAATGACCTCGGAAACGGTGCCGTCCACCGGCGCCACGATCTGGATGTTCTTAAGGTCGTTCGCGGCCTTGTCCGCGTTCACCTGTGCCTGTTCCACCGCGGCACGGAGACCGGCGACGTCCACGGCACGGGGGCCGGAACGTCTCAGGTCGAGCGTCGCCTTCGATGCCTCGAGGCCCGCCGCCTGCACCGCGACGGCGGATTCCGCGGCCGTGACCTGCGTCGCCGCATTGGTCCGCGCGGTGTCGAGCGCCGTCAGCGCGGACGTGTAGGCGTCCTGCAGCTGGTCGATGGTCTGCGTCTTGGTCAGTTCCGTGTTTTTGGTCGTCTGGACGGCCGTGAGCACGGTCGTGTTCTGTGCCGAGATGGTGGTCCGGTCCGCGTCGATGGTCGCCTTCTTCGCGGCGAGTTCCGTGGCCGTGAGATACTGCGACGTCATGCTCGCCGAGAGCACGCGCTGGACATCGGAGAGGAAGGTCTGGACCTTGGAGATGGCGTCGAGGACCGTGTCCGCGGCCGCGAGGATCTGGTCCTTCGTCGACGCGGACGACAGGGCGTTGACGGCCGTGTCCGCGGCCTGCTTGGCGGCCTTCGCGACCACGTACGAATTCCGCGCGGTCTCCATGGAGCCGTAGTCGAGGAATCCGAGGACGTTCTTGTACATCTGGTTCGAGGCCGTATCGTCCACGCCGACGATCTTGTCGCCGTCCGTGAGGCCGACCTGCAGCGGACCGAGCGCGGACGAGAGCGTCGCGCGCGCGGAATCATAGGAATTCTGGACGGCTTGGCTCACGACCGCATCCTGGTTCGCGAGGCTGTTCTTGGCGGTCTGCACGTTCAGCTCCGCGACGTCGATAGCATTCTGCGTCGTGAGTTTGGTCGAGGCGAGGTCCGCGACCGCCTTGTCATAGCCGGCCTGCGCCTGGTCCACCTGCGTCTCCGCGACGCGGATGGCCTGGTCGGTCTCGCCGGCGAGTCGTGCGTTCAGGTTCGCCGCAGCGACCGCGAGGGCGGCGTTGGCGCTCCGCAAAGCGAACACGACGTCGTCGTCCTTCAGTTCGGCCAGGACGTCGCCTTTCATGACCTTGTCGCCGACCTTCACGTTCACGTCGCTGATGGTGCCGCTCTGCTTGAACGCGAGGTCGATGCGCGCGGCCGGTTTGATCTCGCCCGTGACCTCTACGGTCTGCACGAGGTCGCGGCGTTCGACGGCGGCCGTTTCGTAGGTCACCTGGCCGCTCTTGGATTTTGCGTAGGCGTACCACGCGACGAGTAGGATGACGGCCGCGAGGACGATGTAGGTACGTTTCTTCTTCAGGAATGCTGGGATGGCCATATCAGACGTTGAGGTTCGTGAGGGCTTGACCGATGCGGCTGTTTATCTCTTCGAGCATGCTGCGCATCTTGTCGGCAGGGACCAGGGCGATGGCACCTTCGTCGTGTTGGAGGACGATGAGACGTGCCCCGGATTCTAGGCCTAGATTGTCTCGTACTTCCTTGGGGATGACAACCTGTCCGCGCTCGCCCATGACAGCCGTTCCCATGACGGAAATCGGCGGATGGCAGACCGATGTTTTTGAACGTGTCATATAAGTATGAATTGTATGAAAGTATGGCATTTTGGGCGGGAACGGTCAATTCCAGAATCTATCATAGATACTATCGTCCTCGAGTGGAGGCTGTCCGACAGCCGGAACGAAGGACCTTCCGCTTAGATGCTCTCGGCAGAGGTTCTATTTCGAAGGTCCTTCAGCCGACGTCACGTCGGCTTCTCACGCCGCCGGCGTGACCCCTTTGGGGAGGATGACACTCGTATTTCATTGCCCATTCCCCACGGAATTGATAGCGTACAGCCATTATGGCCAAAGGTTACGACCCCAAGGAGATCGAAAAGCGCTGGCAGGGGCGGTGGGAGGAGGATGGGACGTATCGCGCACATGACGGGAAGCCGTCGAAGAAGGGCGACAAGTTCTACGGCCTCATCGAGTTCCCGTATCCGTCCGGTGACGGCCTGCATGTGGGGCATCCGCGGTCGTACACGGCCATCGACATCCTGACACGCAAGAAACGGATGGAGGGGAAGAACGTGCTGTATCCCATCGGGTGGGACGCCTTCGGCCTGCCGACCGAGAACTTCGCCATCAAGCACAAGGTCAAGCCGCAGGACGCGACGAAGAAGAACATCGCGACGTTCACGCGGCAGCTCACGTCGCTGGGCTTCGGGTTCGACTGGTCGCGCGAGATCGACACGACCGACCCCTCCTATTATAGGTGGACGCAGTGGATGTTCCTGAAGCTCTTCGGTTCCTATTACGACGAGAAGAAGGGGAAGGCGCGGCCCATCGAGGAGCTTCCCGTCGGTGAGCGCGACGGGCGCCGCATGGCGTTCAAGGCATCCGCGACCATCAATTGGTGCCCGTCATGCAAAATCGGCCTCGCGAATGAAGAGGCGCAGGGCGGCGTGTGCGAGCGGTGCGGCGCCGCGGTCGAGAAGCGCGAGAAGGCGCAGTGGATGATCCGCATCACGGCATATACCGAGCGCCTGCTGGAAGATTTGAAGACCGTGGACTATCTCGACCGCATCAGGATTCAGCAGGAGAATTGGATTGGTCGGAGCGAGGGGGCGTCCGTGGAGTTTGCCACGACCTCCGGCGACACGGTTCAGGTCTTCACCACACGTCCGGACACGTTGTTCGGCGCGACGTACCTCGTGCTGTCGCCGGAACATCCGCTCGTGGACCGTTGGGTACGGGATGGCGTCATCACGAACACGAAAGAGGTCGCATCGTATCGCGACGACGCGCGTCGCAAGTCCGACATCGAGCGGCAAGAGAATAAGGAGAAGACCGGCGTGGAGATGAAGGGGCTCTGCGCGACCAACCCTGCGAACGACGAGGAGATTCCGGTCTGGATTTCGGATTACGTCCTTGCGACGTATGGTACCGGCGCCATCATGGCCGTTCCTGCGCATGACGACCGCGACTTCGCGTTCGCGACCACATTCGGATTGCCCATCCGGTACGTGGTCGCGCCTGAGGTCGTGGACGGGACGAATCCTCCCGTGAAGGGGAAGTCCACGAAGGAGCGTGCGACGGTCCACGCCATGGTCCGCGACCCGAAGACCGGGAAGATCCTGTGCCTGGACTGGAAGGAGTTTCCCTGGAGGACCTTCGTGCTCGGCGGCATCGAGGAAGGCGAAGACGCGGTCGAGGCCGCGAGGCGTGAGGTCCGCGAAGAGACCGGCTATACGGACCTGACGTTCGTGCGCACGCTCGGCGGTCCCATCCGGTCGCACTATTACGCCGCGCACAAGAAGGAGAACCGCATCGCGATGGCGACGGCGGTCCTGTTCGACCTCGCGAGCGACGTGCGCGGGGAGGTCTCGGTCGAGGAGCTCGCGAAGCATGAACCGGTATGGGTGGACGCCGCGGATATCGTGCCGGAGAAGATGACGTGCTCCGAGCTTTCGTTCTGGCTCCCGCTCATCCAAGGGAAGGGCGGCTGTTGGAGCGGTGAAGGCGTGAACGTCTCGTCCGGGTTCCTCGACGGGTTGACGACGGCAGAGGCGACGAAGAAGATGGTCACATGGCTCGAGAAGCGGAAGAAGGGGAAGGGGACGGTCACGTACCGCCTCCGCGACTGGGTTTTTTCGCGCCAGCGGTATTGGGGCGAGCCGATTCCTATCGTGTTCTGCGAGGCATGCGGGGCTGTTCCGGTTCCGGAGGACCAGCTGCCGGTCGTCCTGCCGGACGTCGACAAATACGAACCGACAGACACGGGCGAGTCGCCGCTCGCGAAGATCACGGAGTGGGTCAAGACGGCCTGTCCGGCCTGCGGCGGGCCTGCACGGCGCGAGACCGACACCATGCCCAACTGGGCCGGCTCCTCGTGGTACTTCCTGCGCTACTGCGACCCGCACAACGACACGGCATTCGCGAATGCGAAAAAACTTGAGTACTGGATGCCCGTCGACCTCTACAACGGCGGCATGGAGCACACGACGCTCCACCTCCTCTATTCGCGGTTCTGGTACAAGTTCCTGTGGGACCTCGGCCATGTGCCGAAGGCGTGCGGCCCGGAGCCGTACAAGGCGCGGCGGTCGCATGCGCTCATCCTCGGCGAGGGCGGGGTGAAGATGTCGAAGTCCAAGGGGAACGTGGTGAACCCCGACGACGTCGTCGCCGAATACGGCGCGGACGTGTTCCGCATGTACGAGATGTTCATCGGCCCGTTCGACCAGGACGCGCCTTGGGACATGCGCGGCATCGAGGGCGTGAAGCGATTTTTGGACAAAGTCTGGCGCACCCTTTCTGTCATCCCCGCGGAGGCGGGGAACCAGAATCAGGGGATGGATTCCCGCCTGCGCGGGAATGACAAGCGGGGTGAGCTGGAAACGCTCCTGCACCGGACCATCAAGAAGGTCGGGGAGGATATCGAGACGTTGAACTTCAATACGGCCGTGTCGGCGCTCATGATCCTCGCGAATGCGATGGCGGATGCAAAAGCGCTTCCGGTCGAGGCGAAGGAGACGTTCCTCAAGCTTCTCGCGCCGTTCGCGCCGCATATGACCGAGGAGCTCTGGCATCGGATGAGGCATGAGACGTCCATCCACGTCGAGCCGTGGCCGGCCTACGACCCGAAGAAGACCCTCGCGGCGACGTTCGAGCTCGTCGTGCAGGTGAACGGCAAGGTACGCGACCGTATCGAGGTCGACGCGGACATCTCGGAGAAGGATGTGACGGCGAAGGCGCTCGCGTCCGAGAAGGTGCAGCCGTATCTTGATGGGAAGGAACCGAAGAAGGTCGTGTACGTGAAGGGGAGACTCGTGGGGATTTCGGTCTAAAACGCCCAAGGAACCCCGGGCACTGTTCGGTTATTGGTTGATAACTTGAGGTGAGACTTGGAGTAACAGCTCGTTCACGAGCAGCTCCATCGAAGTATCTGATTTGATGCCACGTCGTGTCTTAAACCGCGCCTCGACC
>Ga0180009_10001819_pt1 | contig 25532 bp, 23 predicted proteins | sample OS_PC_MetaG_FD_123537 | JGI IMG/M metagenome (GOLD analysis project Ga0180009, IMG submission 123537) | Groundwater microbial communities from the Aspo Hard Rock Laboratory (HRL) deep subsurface site, Sweden - OS_PC_MetaG | ecosystem: Environmental > Aquatic > Deep subsurface > Groundwater...
CCTTCTTCACTTCAGGCGTAAGCGCTTTTCCTTGAGTTGCCATGACACCTCCTATTTTTTCGTTGTTTTGAGGTATCATACAAAAATAAATCAAAAGTATCAACTCAATTGCGAAGCACTATAGGCTTAGATTCATACTTAAAAAATGAGGCAGAACAGATTGAAAAAAGACTCGATAAATGCCTTTAAGTATTAAAATTTCAGTCTTATTTCGCAGGAGTCTGCCACTGCTTAAGCATTTATCATAGTTTCTAAGTCAGTTGATATCCCGATTTCTGTGAATTGTCTGACGTATCTGTGAAATTGAGGAGTTATGCCGCTAAAGAATATTATTTTTGAACGATTACGGGAAAGTCAATTTGGCTTTAAAGAGGATGATAAATACTTCAAGGAGGGCATCTGTCCAGGCTGTGGTCAAAAGAGTTTCTACATTAGAAAGGATGCTCTTTATAAGATCGTCTGCAACCGAAAAAACAAGTGCCGGTATATGCTGCCAATTAGCGAGCTGTACCCCGATTTGTTTGACAACCTCCGCAGCATTTCACCAGCTACGCCACAAAATCCCAATAAAACAGCAGAAGCCTATTTGACCTGTGTGCGTGGATTTAAAAACGTGTCGCAATTCAATGGGTACTTTAAGCAGGGTTCAATCAGAATCAAGGGAGAAGAGTATCCGACGGTTCGCTTTTATCTGGCAGAAGATATCTATTGGGAGAGGATTATTGATTGCCGGGACCGGCAGCAGAACTTCAAGGGCAGATACGAGGGCATGGCCTGGTCTATTCACAAAAACAGTGAGCTTAAAGGCGACGTGTTTCTGACAGAAGGTATCTTCGATGCCCTGTCCTTGAAGGGTGCAGGCAAAATGGCGGTCAGTGTGATGTCGGCTGGACATATTCCTGAAGCATATTTAAAAAAGCTGATTGGTAAAGGTATTCGGTGGCATGTTGCCTATGACAATGATCCGGCAGGACTGGCAGGTGCTAGGAAAATCTTAAATTGGCTGGCTTCCCAGGGGGAGGCGGTTTCTGTTTGTCTGCCGGAGGAAGGCAAGGACTGGAATGATCATCTGCGGGATGGAACGCTTTTTTTAAGCTCCTTTTTTGAGGAATGCCGGTTTCGCGGCCGGCTGTTCGAAGCCCCTGACGCCAACAGTTATGCTGAGATATTAAAGGAGAAATACCGCCTGCCTCTCTGTTTTGAATATGATGGCTGCTATTGGGGCATAACCCAGGAAAAAAACGATCCGGTTGTTTCACGGCAGAGCAATTTCCTGCTGAAGCTGCTTTATACCCTCAAGGATGAAGCAACCGGTGATGTTCAGTACCGGTTCTGGGTGACCTATCAAAACAAAAACCGGCCCAGGGAAATTCAACTCAGCTCGGCTAAACTATCGAACGTCCAGGCGTTCAGAGAGGGAGCATTGAACCAGGCGCCTGGAGCTATCTGGCATGGGCAGAAGCAGTCTTTATATTTCAATTTACTGGAAAAATTCTTCAAAAAACCGCCGAGAGAGGTCCGCTGTCTCCAGCAGATTGGTTACGACCATAAAACAGGGGCGTATATATTTTCAGATCATGCATACAGCGCCGAGGGCCGGTTGCTTTTTCCGAATGATTATGGCTTTTTCTCTTTTTCATCCAGGCACGATGACAACGTAAAAGTCATCTACAGCAACCGGAATAATCATTTTTCAGTCGGAGAAGCATTTGACTGGAAGGTGACCAATACGCTGATCGACGCCTGGGGGTGGGAGGGATTCTGTGTGTTCTCCTGGTTTTTTGTGTCTTTGTTTTGTGAACAGATCGGACAAAAATTTGGCTGGTTTCCGTTTTTGTCGATATTTGGTCCTCCAAATACGGGTAAGACCACACTGACAAAATGGATCTGGATGACATTGGGCCGGGATCATGAAGGGATTCAGGCAACTAAAAAGTTCACTGCCAAATATGTTGCCAGGCAGATGGCTTTATACAGCGGCATACCGACGGTGATTAAGGAAATTAACAAAGCTGTTACCTGCTTCAGCTTAGAAGACCTTCTGCCGGCATTTGACCGTGATCCGATTATTGGCCGCGCTGAAAAAAGTCATGGGTTGGAGACCTATGATTATCCATTCAGGTCTGCTTTGATCTTCATCCAAAATGATGAACCGTTTGAATCTCGTCCACTGAAGTCACGCATCATCAGCCTTCATTTTTGTGATAAACGGTTTAATCTTCGCAATAAGACCTCCCTGACTGCCAGTAAAAAGATCCGCCAAATGTCCATTGGCGAACTATGCGGATTTAGACATGCGATCCTGTCCCGGCATCAGGACTTTGTACAGGCCATCATCAACCGATACACAATTGAAGAGGAACGTTTTCTGAAAATTGCGGAAACCTCGCGTGTGGCACAGAACTATGCCCTGTTGTGGTCTGCCTGTAATGTGCTGGGTCAATATGTTTTAAGATGGAAAGAGATCAAGGAACCCTGCCTTGAGTACCTGGCTCAATCCATCAGGGAAAAGGAGAGGGCTCTGCAGGCAGACAATTTTTTGATTAACCGGTTCTTCGAGGTGCTCGATGATCTGATTGAAACGGGTCTTTTGGAAAATCATGCCCCGGTAATCAAGCAAGGTGATGAAATCCGGTTTGCCTGGCGGGCGTTCCAGCAGCTGGCCATCGACCAGCGACAGACCGATCTTTTTAAAGACGTACCCCAGCTTCAAAAGGATCTGCAGGGATCATCCAGATTCATCAAATATGCTTCCATGCATTCCAACATCACCAATAAAAACATTCAACTATGGTCTTTTTTCCGGGATTCGAGCAGCAGGGATTCACCGCCTGGAAACAGTCAGGAAGAAAAACAAGGGGGGTAGGAAGGGAAATCTCATCTGAGGTATCTATATTAGTTAAACTGTTTATTAATACAATAAAATAAATCTCAGAAAGCTCTCAGATCACCTCAGATCATCTCAGATTGGATCAGAACATCTCAGATGGTCTATGGTGTGTTTTATTTTTACATATCAGTGAATTAAAAAATATCTCAGATTTTATATCTGAGGTGATGAAGCCAGGTTTATCTAAGGATACAGCCGAAATTAGCCCATTTCTCAGACATAAAATCGACTATGGGGGTACCTCTTTGTCAATCTTTTAACCGTTTTCGTCTGATTGGATCCATTTCGAATTTTAGTCGGTGAAAAGCGAATGAAGCTTCTTTTGATGCAATATAACCATTTTACAATTTTACAGGTATGGGAGGGAGTGAAATGGGAAACCTCATACCGCTGGTTAGACCGTAAGATGTCAGTGGGAAATCACACGTTCTTTAATACCATTTTACAATAATACAAGTATGGGAGGGTTCAAAATGGGAAAAGTCATATCTCTGGTTAATCCGAAAGGCGGCAGTGGCAAATCAACCTTGACCTTATGTCTGGCAGAGGTTTTTGAGAAAAGCATGATCGTCGATTTTGACCCGCAGGCCTGCCTGTGGAGCTGGTATCAGGAAAGAACTCTGAATAACCGTGATCAGGACGATCATTTCATGGAAGTCGAGTTTTACGGATTGGAAGAGCTGTCAATCGAGCGGTTAGATGCGCTGTCACAGTTGAATGACTTTGTTTTTATCGATTGTCCGGGTGAAAGCGAAGCCGGTGAGAAGACCCGAACAGCACTGGTCTATTCTGATCTGGTGATTATACCGGTGCATGGATCAGATTTTGATATTACATCACTGCTGAATCATTTGGCTCCGCTGCTCGAAGATGCTGCCGCCAGCAATATCAAAGGTGGAAAAATCATGTTTCTTCCGGTTTTTGTAAATCCGCTCGCCAGGATAGACAGGGTCGTCAGCCGGTTTGAAGGATTGGGTATCGAAGTCATGCAGGGTGCCTTTAAAACGCGACAGGTGCTGAAGGTTTTTCCGGAACAGGGACGGACTTTGTCTGAATTCATTGAGAGCGGCAAGCTTGCAAGAGACCGTATACAGGCCAGGGAGGCGATGTCTAATGTCCTTCAGATCGCTCAGCAGGTGATGATCCACAGCAGGAGGCAATAGTGAATCTCGCAGACAGAAAAAAGAAACTCGATAAAGCAAAAGGGTTTATTACATCTGGGAAGAATAAAGATACGCAGAAACCGGAAACCGGGACTGCCAGGGAAAAAAATTCAGCTGATAAATCCTATGCGACCTACTATCTGCCCCGGGAACTGATAAAAAAGATACGATTGGAGGCTATCAAAGAAACCGATTCGGGAAGACCGTCCCATATTGTGGAGAGAATTCTGGAAGATTATTTTAGTAAAGCTGATTGAGAAGGATTCATGCTTCTCTGTTTAGCTGTTTTGCATAAAAACAAAAATATTCACTGACACTCTAAATGGATTCTAAATTATACTCTGAAAAGGTGTTGTTGCTGGTATTGAAGCGCTTATTTTTTGAAGTTGCTCAAGACCTACAAGAAAATGATCGAGTATTAACAATCGACGAAGCGGCCGATTTTCTGAAGGTCAAAGTGGATACAGTCAAGCGATTGGCTTTTAAAAAACATGAGCTGCCCTATTCCAAACCTGGAAAGAATGCAGTATTTTTACGTGAGGACCTGTTGAAGTTTCTTGAGAAGCGACGGATTCCTTCGATTCATGACGAAGGAGTATAATCGTGGATCAATTTCAATCACTCGGTTACAGCCCGATCGTAACCGTATATGAACGTAAAAATACAAAATGTAAGTTTTGGATAAATTATAAATTGCCAAACCAGGCGCGGGTCAGAAGGCCGTGCGCTGACAGCAGGAAGGAAGCGGGACGCAAAGCACGCATCAAGCAGGCCCAACTGCTAAACGGTAACTTCGATGAGTACGATCGAAAAAAGCTCGGAAAGTTTCTGCGAACCGAGCAACGATTTACCTTTGGGGAGGCTAAACAAGTTTATTTCGAACTTACAGCTAACACCAAAACCCCGAGAACCCTGAAGCGGGATGAGTATCTCCTGGATGTAGCGTTCGGTTTTTTTGAAAAACGGGGCGCGACGATCCTGGACGATGTCGTTCCCCTGGATTGTGTAAGACTGATATCCTGGTTGAAGGGGAAAGGGCTGAAGCGGGCCAGTATTCAAAACTACTGGAAAGCCGTTTCGAAAGTATACACCAAACTTCGTAAAATGAAGCTGATCAAGCTCGACAATCCGATGGAGGATGTCAATCTTCCAAAGGGTGGAAATATGTGCCGGGAGCGCATCCCGACTATGGAGGAAGTGCGGTTGATTATCTCCTATCTGGATGCTCAGTCGGTGAAAAGTACCTATGTTTCACCGCTTGATGAAATCATCCGTTTTACGTTGTACACCGGTGCCCGAATCGGTGAGGTTCTACATGCCGAATGGGGTGATTTTAATTTTGATACTGGTTACTGGCATATCAAAACAAAGCCAGACTGCCCAGGTATCGAAGGACTGGGATGGTCCCCGAAGTGGGGTAAGGCAAGATTGGTCAAACTGTTTCCGGAGGCTTTAGAGATACTGCATAACATGCCCAGACGGGAAACCGTCGGTTATACGCAGGGGGATGACGGAACCAGCATTGCCATTCCTGCCGGATTCGTTTTTCCCAAGAAGCGGGTGACCATCTCCGATAACTGCAGGATGAAATCGAAGAAAGGACATTACAAGTGTATCAGGTGCAATGAGTACGAGGATAAGGAGTTATGCGAGCACAGGATTGTGGTTTATTCCAGGTGCGATTCAGTCAAAACCGCCTGGAAGAGCCTCTGCAGCAAAACTGGAATTGAAGATCTCCATGTGCACGACCTGAGGCGCTTTTTCAACCGGGTGATCTTGCAGGAAAAACTAGGCTTCACTCCTGAGGAGTCCGGCCGATACATCGGCAATTCCGAAGATGTGAACCGGGAGCATTACAGCCCTATCTCAATTGAGACATTTGAGAGAAAAATATGCCAAACCAGTTTCGGTGAATTAATCAACGAAAATACCTATCTGAATTAAGATGCCAAGTGTCCGGTCACAGATTGGTCACAGAAGTGATTACCCACCAATTTAGGCAGATGTAAGTGGTTGTTTTCACTGGTCGGAGTGAGAGGATTTGAACCTCCGGCCCCTGCCTCCCGAAGACAGTGCTCTACCAGGCTGAGCTACACTCCGATGCTGCTGGACAGCGATGACATGCCGGCGGGGTCCGGCTGTTCCAGGGATGGATGGCCAGGCGCTGGGTTGTGGGCCACCTGTCCTGCCTGCTGCATTATTTCCCCAGTCTAATCAAAACCAGCGACTAATTCAAGTAGAGAATGCAACAAAAAATTCTGCCGTTCCGTCTGTCGCGGCGGCCGGTTTGCGGTGGTCCTGCCGTGGAGGCGGGAAAAAAAGGATGGCGATTATATGTCACAGGTCAAACGCCGGGTGTTAAGCGGTTCAACAAGTGACGAAAAAGCCCTATGGTGGTCTTGATCAGCTTAAGTTGCTGAATTGTCAGTGGTGTTATCCGGCATGGCCTGTCGCGTAGAACGAAGCGGGAAACGCCCGGATTCCCGGACGGAAAACCGGGGACACGAATGATCATGTCCCCGGTTTTCCTTGAAACACCAACCCGTTGATGCTGACTGGGTTCCATTGAGTCAGGGTGCCCTTTGGATAGCACAAAAACGGTTTCATATTTTTTCCCCCATTCTAACAGGTAAACATGAGTAGTTACATGACATTGGCTTTGTATATCGGTGTGGGATTGCTGGGTGGTCTGGGCGGTGCCCGGCTGAAACTGCCTGCCGGCGCCATGGTGGGCGCCCTGATCGCGGTGATTGCCGTGAAACTGATCCTGAAGTCCGAGTGGGAGGCGCCCAAGGGATTCGGGTTTTTCCTGCAGGTGCTGCTGGGGGTCCTGGTGGGGGCGGGATTTCATCCGTCCATGCTGCAGACCTTCCACAAGCTGATTGTCCCGGTGGTGCTCTCCAGCGTGGTCCTGGTCGGGACCGGTCTGTTGCTGGCGGTGATCTTCCACAAGCTGGGACTGCTGGACCTGAGTACCGGCTACCTGGGCACCAGTCCCGGGGCGATGACCGTCCTGGTGGTCCTGGCCCTGGACAGCGGCGTGAACACGGTGGTGGTCACCTGTTTTCACCTCTTCCGGGTCATTTTCGTGGTCCTGACAGCCCCCCTGCTCCTGAAATGGATTTCAGGCTGAAATCCGCGTGCCGTTAACGTGAACCCCTGTTTTTAATTGCATTCTCAGTGGAATTAACTGATAATGGTATCCGTACAACAGGAGGAGAGACCCTATGGATGGCATGACCCTGCCCAACATACTGATCGTTGACGACGACCCCGGGAATCTTGAGATTCTCGAAATGATGCTGAAGGACCTCAATGTGCAGTTCATTGAGGCCCTGTCCGGTGAGGAAGCCCTGACCCTCATGGCCGCCCACGAAATCGCGCTGGTGCTGATGGATGTGCAGATGCCCGGGATGACCGGTTTTGAAACCCTGCGGCGTATGCGGGAGGTGTCGGGCTGGGCGCTGATTCCCGTGATCTTCATCACCGGGGTCAACACGGAGCAGGCGGATATGGTGGAGGGCATCGAGACCGGGGCGGTGGATTTTCTGCCCAGGCCATTCAACCACCGCATGCTGAGGGGCAAGGTGCGGATCCTGATCGATCTCTACCTGCAGCGAAAAAAGCTGGAAAACGAGATAGAACGCCGGGAGGCGGCCCAGGCACTGCTGCAGAAAAGTGAAGAGAGCCTGAGGGCGGTGTTTGACTCGACCAATGACTTTGTGGCGGTGGTGGACCGGAACCTGACCTTTCTCTATGCCAATCACCAGGTCAACCGGGAGCTGAACAACGGGCAAAGCCTGGCCGGGGAGTCCCTGGAACCGACCCTGGCAACGTTTCCGGAGATGCTGGCATCCTGGACGGCCCGGATTCAACAGGTGTTTGAGACCCGTGCCCCCCTGCACGTCGAGGACTCACTCGAATACCAGGGGCGGCGGGTGTTCAGCGAGTCCCATTTGACCCCGGTGCGGGATGCCCGGGACGAGGTGTTCGCCGTGGCGGTCTTTCTGCGGGATATCACCGAGCGGAAAAAGGCGGAACGGGAGCTGCTGGCAGCCAAGGAAGCGGCCGAAACCGCCAACCGGGCCAAGTCCCAGTTTCTGGCCAACATGAGCCACGACATCCGCACCCCGATGAACGCCATCCTGGGGATGGCGGATATGCTGCGGGAAACCCCGTTGAACAATGAACAGAAGAAATATATCAGTATCTTCAGATCGGCGGGCAAGAACCTGCTGGGTCTGATCAACGATATCCTGGACCTCTCGAAGATCGAAACGGACCAGATCGAATTTCTGCAGCAGCCGTTCCACCTGGCGGAGATCGTGGAGAGCACCAGTGACATGTATGCCCTGACCGCCCGTGAAAAAGGGCTGGAGCTGGTGGTCCATCTCCATGCCGATGTGCCCCTCCACCTGGAGGGAGACCCGGGCCGGCTGCGCCAGGTGCTCTCCAACCTGGTCAGCAACGCGGTTAAATTCACCCAGGCGGGGGAAGTGGTGGTGGAGATCAGCCGTATCCCGTCGGCCATCAAAATGGCCCGTGGCAACCGGGTGGAGCTGGAATTTGCGGTCCAGGACACCGGTATCGGGATTGAAGCCGGCGAGCTGGAGACGATTTTTGCCAGCTTTAAACAGGTGGACTCCTCCACGACCCGGAAATACAGCGGCACCGGTCTGGGTCTGACCATCGCCAGGAAACTGGTGGAACGCATGGGGGGGCATCTCACGGTCCGCAGCGATCTGGGACGGGGCAGCTGTTTCCGCTTCCGCTGCCACTTCAACTGCAGTGACGACCCGGGTCGAACAGCACCGCCCCCGGTGACCCTGGACGGCATGACCGTGCTGATCATGGACGGAAACCGGGCTGTCAAGCGCATGCTGCACGAAACCCTCTCCCACTGGGGTGGCGCAGTCGAGTCGCTGGACCTGGGGGAGGCGCCCCTGCAGGCCATTCGGGATTTCTGCCCGGCTGGCGGGGATCCAATCACCGTGATCATTGACAGCCAGCTGCCGAGGATGGCTGATTTCGAGCTGCTGCGACGCATCCAGGCGGATCCGGCCCTGAATTGCCGGCTGCTGGTGCTGCTCTCCGTTGAGAACAGCCTTGAAAAAATCGCCCGACTCAAGGAGCTGGGCATCGACCACTATATAATCAAACCCCTGAAACGGGAAGATCTGAGAAACAGTTTCCAGACGCTGCTGGGCCAATCAAAATCCGATCAGGAAGGAGCCAAAACCATGAAACCGACGGAGGGTGCTGATCAAAAGCCGTCAAAAAACATCCTGCTGGTGGATGACTCGGATGACAACCGTCTGCTGATCCAGGTCTATCTCAAGAAGACCTCCCACGTGCTGACCATGGCTGAAAACGGCCAGGAGGGGCTGGAGAAGTTCCAGACCGGGGAGTACGACCTGGTGCTGATGGATATGCACATGCCGGTCATGGACGGCTACGAGGCGACCACCGGCATCCGCAAATGGGAACAGGAACAGGGCCGGAAACGGACCCGCGTGATTGCCCTGACGGCCGACGCCATGGCGGCAAACGAAAAGGCCAGCCTGGGAGCCGGCTGTGACAGCTACCTGACAAAACCGATTTCAAAGGCCAGACTCCTGGAAACCATCGATGAGCCAGCGGTCTGATTGTCATGGCGGCCTTTTTTCTCACTACCAGTAAACAGAAACAGACATGGATGAACACAGCACGACACGAATTACGGTGCATATCGACCCCGAACTGGCGGATCTGATCCCCGGGTTCCTGGAAAACCGGCGGAAGGATATTGAAACCGTGCGGGAACGCCTGGCTGAAAACGATTTTGAAACCATTCTGCTGCTGGGACACAGCATGAAGGGCAACGGCGCCGGATACGGCTTTGACGAACTGACAGAGATCGGCCGGGAGATGGAGCAGGCAGCCAGGGACAAACAGCCGGACGCGATCCGGAAAACCCTGGCGGATCTGGTGGCCTACCTGGAGAACCTGGACGTGGTATTTGACTGAGACCCGAATCCCTGCTTCCCGGGGATGACAGGCCGCCCCAGGCGACCCTGCCATAACACACAGGAAAAAGAACGAACAAGCGTATGCGAACAATCCTTGTCATTGACGATGAAAAAGACTCCCGGGAGCTGATTGCCCGGCTGCTGGCGCCGCTGGAGTGCCGCATCATCCAGGCGGCGAACGGCATCGAGGGCGTCAGGATGGCGTTGAGCTTCCACCCGGACCTGATCACGGTGGATGTCATGATGCCCCACCTGAACGGTCTGAACATGATGAAGATCTTCACGCTGATGAAGCTGCAGATCCCCTCCATCTTCGTGACGGTCAAAACCGACATGGAGCGGTACATCGAGCTTTTTCCCAGTATCGTCAGCGTCTGCACCAAGGATCAGCTGCAGACCCGCCTGCTGGAGATGGTCAAGGTCACCCTGGAACAGCAGCATGAAAGACGGTTCAACGATATCAAATACCGGCTCAACAAAAAAGAGATCTTTGGCCTGCTGGGAAAATCGGATCGCAGCAAAATCCTGATCGTCTCCGACACCCTGACCCGGGAAATGGTGCTGACCATGCTCAGCGAGTCCGAACTCTATGAGCTCTATTTCGCACCGGACGGGCAGGAAGCGATCTTCAAGGCGGTCATGATCCGGCCGGACCTGATCCTCTCCGACCTGGAACTGAAGGAGATCGACGGCATCATGCTGGCGCGGATCCTCTATATCCTGGGCCACCCCTTTCCGCTGGTCTTTCTCTCGGGAAAAAGCGATATGGAAACCATCAAGAAAGCCTCAAAGCTGGAAGGGATCCAGGGATTTCTGCTCAAGGCCGAAATTCGCAGGGATCACAAACTCCTGCAGCAGCGAATCGAGAGTATCCTGAACATCTCCGATGCGGACAAGGCCCGGCTGCAGGCAAGCTATGAAACCATCGACGTTGAAAAAATCGAAGAGTTCACCATGGAATCAAGCATCTGGGCCTCCCTGACCCCCTGATCCGGAGCGCCGGCCCCAGGGAGACACCCCGGTGAAACTGAACGACAGGAAGAGTGCATGCCAAGCAGAAAGAATATCCTCGTGATCAGCCAGTCCAGCATGATGCTGGAGGTGCTGTATACGTTGAAGTATAAGACCATGCAGGCCAAGGACTGCATGGACGGGATCCGCAAGACCATCCGTTTTGTGCCGGACCTGATCCTGAGCGATGTCGACGTCCCCAACCTCAACGGCCTCTCCATGGCCCGTATCCTGGGATTGCTGCAGATCAACGTCCCCATCATCCTGACCTCCTTTGTGGCCCGGTTTAAAAAGCAGGCCCTGAGCTACAACAACGTCATCGGGTTTATCACCACCTCCACCAACCGCTCCGAGGCGGACAAGGAAAATCTGCGTATGGATTTTGAAACCATCATGACCGACGCGATCGGGCGCAAACTCCCGGAACCGGTCTATTCCTACCGGTTTCGACAGCACGAATGGGCGAACCTGCTGGGGATCTCCAAACGTAAAAAAATCCTGGTGATTGAGGACAACCCCTCCATGAAGACCCTGGTCATGCGGCGGCTGGACGCATCGGACAATTACGACCTCTTCAGCGCCGAAGACGGCCTGGAAGGGGTCTGCAAGGCACTGCTCATCGCCCCCGACCTGATCCTGACGGATATCCGCATGCCGACCCTGGATGGCATGGCCATGAGCCAGATCTTCTATATTCTCAACAAACCCTTTCCCATCGTCTTCCTGACCGCCATCGATGACGCGAGTTCCCGGTCCAAGGCGCAGAAAGTGGCCGGTGTGCTGGGGTATATGCATAAGAAGGTGCTCAAGGACGGACCCGGGTTTCTCAAAGAGATCGAAGGGTTTATCGAGAAGGCGGAAACCATGAGACCCGCCCGGGAAGAGATCTATCAGAAAGGGGAGTCCAGGGAGCTCGGGAAGTCTTCCGAAACCATCGCCACCTAGTGTCGGCACATCCTTTGTGCATCATGGAGGGATCCATGATCAGGACGTCCTTGTCCCGCAACAGTGATAATAATGCGAACAGCGTGCCATTCCCGCTGCCTGTTTCCGGCAGCGGCTGCCCGCTGGAGAAGCCTGTTTTTATTTTACAAGCAGGGCTGCTTCCGGTACCATGGAGGTACCTTTTCAACCATCTCTGCACGGAAAACACTGCCGGCCCCGGCAAATCGGGAGAACGATGGATTTCCAGAAACTGAGCACCAAATTCAGACATTTCGAGGGCGCGTTTCCGGAAGAGGCCCTGATTGAATCGATCCAGAACCGCGAGGCGGTGATCCCGGAGCTACTGAAGATCATCGATGAGGCCCGGGCGGAATCCCGGAGCGTGATCGAGCGGGAGGATTACATGCTCTGCATCTACGCCATTTACCTGCTGGCCCAGTTCCGGGAAGTGCAGGCCTACCCTGCCATTGTCGATTTTTTTTCCAGGCCGGGCAACAGGGCGCTGGAGGTCGTGGGAGACATGTATATCGAGGACCTGGGGCGTATCCTGGCGTCGGTCTCCTGCGGCGATATCTCCCTGTTGCAGCAGCTGATCGAAAACCCGGAGGCCCAGGAATTGCTGCGTTCCGCCGGAATCGAGGCGCTGATGGTCCTGGTGCGTGTGGGTGAAAAAACAAGGGATGAGATCATCAACTATTTCGAGGCCCTCTTCCGGGGAAAGCTGGAACGTAGAAAATCCCTGGTCTGGGTCAGCCTGGTCACCTGCTGCGTGGATCTCTATCCGGACGAACTGCTCACTGAGATCGAGACAGCCATTGAAGCCGGGCTGGTGGATGAATCCCTGGTGGACCTGGAAAAAGTCTACGATGTCATGCTGCTGGACAAAAACCAGGCCCGGGAGAAATTCTTTGAAAGCACCCAGTACACCCTGATCGAGGATGTGGTTCGTGAAATGGCCGAAGGGACCGGCAGCAGCGAAACCCGTTGAGACAGCCCGCCTTCCCCGGTCCGGCTACCTGAAGACGATGGACAGGCCGGAAAACAGCAGCATCGCAAAAACAACTATTTTAAATGTCCGCCCGCTGCTTTTCCGGTGCAGGTATTCCCCCAGCAGCAGACCGGATACAAGGGAGGGCAGCATCAGCAGGCTGGTGTGCAGGGTGGCCGGGGTGAGCCTGTTCGTGATGACATAAGATGAGGTCAGGAAGACACTCAGGATCAGCCAGACCGCCGAGATGGTGCTGCGAAACACCGATTTTTCCAGGTTGAACTTGTTGAGGACGTATATCAGCAGGGGACCGCCGGAGGCGTACATGCCATGGATGATGCCGGCTGAAAAAATATAGAGAAATGCCCTCAACCCCCCGAGAGGGGGCGACGGATCCCCCCTGCGCAGCAGGAGGTACAGCTCCCGCACCGATAGAAAAACCACCAGGACCCCGAAAATGGTTTCCTGCAGCGCCCCGTGCAGCCGATTGAAGGTCAGAATCCCCACAAAGAGCCCGATGCCCATATAGGGCAGGATTTTCCGGAAGAGGATCGTGGTGTCGATGTTCCGGTAGTGCCGCACCAGGATGTACCCGTTGGAGAGCAGCGTCAGGGGCACCAGCACCGCCAGCATCCACTCGATGGAATAAAAGGCGGCCCCCAGGGCGATGGGAATCAGGATCCCCCCAAACCCCGCAAAGGCGGCGCTCAGGTAGGACAGGAAAGCCCCCACAATCAGCGGAATAAGATAGATGATGTCCATGTTGGTTTCGCAATGCCCGGGCGTGAGTCCAGCGCCGGATATGGGTGAAATCGGGGCCGGTTTTTCAGTCAACCTTCACTATGGCACATCTTTTTCCCCCGGTGCATCCCCGGCGCACGGTTTTCATGATGGAAATCACTGTTTGCCGGATGACCGGGGTTTCCGGGTGGCGTCGGCCAGGGGGGCTTCAGAGAGCCTGCAGGGCCTCGATAATACCGGTGCAGTCGGGCAGCACGAGGGTGGTTTCCGGGAAGGTGATCATACCCTGGATACCGATGAACCGGGTTCCGGTCTTTTTCGCGCTTTCCAGGTCCGTCAGGGCGTCGCCCACAAACACGCAGCGGGCCGGGTCCAGGTGGAATTCGGACAGCAGGTTGGAGACGTGGGTCGTCTTGTGGACCGGGGAACCGAGTACCCGCCTGAAATAGCGGTCCAGGTGTCTCTGCCGGGTGATCTCGCGCAGCTCATCTTCGGGAGTCCCGGAGATGACAAACTGGGGCACCTTCCCGGACAGGAAGACCAGCGCCGCTTCGGCGCCTGGAATCAGGGGCGCCTGGATCACCTGCTGCTTGACCAGATCCGAATAAACGGCGCATTTGGCGGCGAGCTGGGCAGGGGTCAGGGGCTGACCGATAAAATGGCGAAAGCTGTGGGCGATCTTTTCCACCCGGCTGATCCCCCCGTGCAGCAGGTGGTGATCAATGACCTGCCGCAGGATGGTCTCTCCCCAGGGGGCGAACATCGCCTCGAAGGCCCGGGTCTTAACATCGACCGAATCGGCGATCACACCGTCAAAATCCCAGAAAAAGGCCTGGATCTCGCTCAGTTGCATATCAGGGCATGAACTCGGAGACACGGTTGCGCCCGGCTTTCTTGGCTTCGTACAGGGCGACGTCCGCATTGTCGATGGATTCATCCACCGGTTTTCCGGACAGCATCTGGGTGATACCGATGGAGATGGAGATCGTCAGCACCGTATTGTCCTTGATCCGGATCGGTCTCTTGTTCAGATCCACCCGCAGCCGGTTGAGGAGCTTGGCCGCCGATTTGAGATCCGTGTTCGGCAGGCAGAAGAGAAACTCCTCGCCCCCATACCGGAAAAGGGCGTCATAGGGGCGCAGGTTGGTCCTGAAAAACTCCGCCACCGATTTGAGCACCACATCCCCGGCCGGATGACCGTGGGTATCATTGACCTTTTTGAAATGATCCAGATCCGCCATGGCCAGGCAGCAGGTTTTCTTATCCCGGACCAGGTAGGCGTGCTCCTGCAGCAGGATCGGCATCATCGCCTGCCGGTTGAAAATGCCGGTCAGCGGGTCAAAGGATATCTGCAGCCGGCTGACCTTGTCCTTCAGCGCCTGCAGCTGGTGTGAAAAACTCCATTCACTGTTCATGAACTGATAATAGTCCTGCTCTTTCACCTTTTCCGAGGACATGATCTTGCGGGACAGGATCGCAGCCTCGTCGTGCATGGTCTTGTGAACGGCCGTGATGCTATCATGATCCAGCTGATGCAGCCATTCAGAGGACTTCTGGCTCTGGAACCAGTCGCTGAATTCACAGTTCGTGGCTGCCCCGCTGTCCAGGTAGCTTTCCGGAAAGGCGAGGTTGCAGATGGCTTTGGAGTGCCAGAGCTTCACCCATTGGGCATGCTCTTCAAGACCCTGCTCGATTCTGAGGATGATCTGGTCGATCTCGCCCGCATTGGTAAATTTCATCGTTTTTTTCCGCGATTGGTTTAGAACAATGCCTGGTGTCAGACTGTGTTGCTTCCCATTTTAGAGATCCCACCGGTTTTATCAAGGTTTTTTTAAGACCGGGGTAAAGCCCCGTCGACAAAGAATCTGAACCGGAAAAGCCACAGGTCGGAACGGGTCGCCCGGAATCATGACCCTCTTTTCACGGCAGATCGGTTTCCGATTTCGACCGGGGGGACCGCTTTTTTTTCCCGAGTGGGGTGAACCCCTCGTCTTCCCAGCTCAGAAACCGCTTGCCGATCACCTCCGACGTGTTGCTGATGGCTACGAAGGCATCGGGGTCGATCTCAAACAGCATCTCCTTCAGGCGACCCAGCTCGATCATGTTGATCACGGTGTAGATCACCTTTTTTTCCTGGTGGGACCAGCCACCGGTCGATTTGAAAAAGGTCACTCCGCGGTCCAGCCGTTTCATGACCTGCTCGGCGATCAGGTCCGGCTGCTCACTGACGATAAAGACCGCCTTTCGCTGGGAAAAACCGGTCTGGACCTTCTCAATCACCGTCCCGTCCACAAACATGAAAATACCGGTGTAGAGCGCAATGTTCAGGTCATAGATGAGATAGGCCCCGAACAGCGTGGTGGCGTTGATGAAAATGAAGGTGTTGCCCATGGGGATGGAGAACTTCTTCTTGAGCACCGTGGCCACAATGTCCAGCCCGCCGAAGGAACCCCCGACCCTCAGGTAGATGCCGGTGCCAAACCCCTTGATAATACCGGCCAGGATCGCTACCATGATGGGGTCCTTGACGGCGATCTGGATGCCCACCAGCAGGTTCAGCGCCGTGGAGAAGATGAACACCCCGATCAGGGAAACAAAGATAAACTTCAGCGACATGGCCCGCCAGCCGGTCAGGAAGATCGGGATATTGAACAGGAAGTAGATGACCCCCAGCGAGGGCATCCCGAACACGTAGAAGACCATGAGCGAGAGACCGTTCACCCCCCCGTCAAAAAACTTGTTGGGGATCAGCAGACCGTTGACCGCCAGGGATATCATCAGGCTGCCGATGATCATCATGAGGATCGTTTTCCAGAATCCCACGGTTCTGAGCGAGCTCAGCAGGTAGTCAATCTCCTGCTGCATGTGGGATCGGCGGGGGGTGTCGGGCATGGGTCAGTTCTCCGTTCTGAAAATATTCAGCTGACTAACTGGGCAATCCTGTCACAGTTAAATGCAGTTACACATGCCAGGGGGAACAATTTCAAACTCGCATCAATACATCCCTGTAGCTCCGTGAAAACGTCCTGTTTTCAAGGGTTTGAAATCCTTCCCCCTGGCACGTGTAACTTAAAAGCACAGCCTCGACAGAAGCAAAAAGGGTCATTTCAACTCAATCTGACATAAGACGGTTGACCGGACACTAGCGGTTCCATGAAAACAGCGAAGCGCCGATCACCAGGCAGACGGCCGTCATGATCAGCAGCGCCGTCAACTCGGAACTGACGTCAGCCAGGGTTGCCCCGTCATTCATCACCCTGCGCGTCGCAGTCAGCATGTGCGTCAGGGGAAAGATCTTCGCTGCCGATCGGATCCAGTCCGGGGCGCCTTCCAGCGAAAACCAGACCTCCGAGAGAAACATCATCGGCCAGGAGATGAAATTCAGGATCCCCGAGGTGAACTCCTCGCTGGTCCCCCGTGCCGCGAGAATCAGCCCCAGGGAGGTCAGGCTCAGGCTGCCCAGGAAAAAGATCACCAGAATGGCACCGTAGGACCCGACCGTACGGAAGGAAAAAACCAGGTCGCAACCGACCCAGACGATCACCGTGGTGAACATCAGCAGAAATATCCGGGACAGCATCTGGGCGCTCAGGTACTCAAACGCACTGAGCGGGGTCGCCTTGAGCCGCTTGAGAACCCCGTTTTTCCGGTAGCGGACTACCGTATACCCCACCCCGTAGAGGGCGCTGAACATCATGTTCATGGCCAGGATGCCGGGAAAGAGCCAGTCCACGTACCGGATCTCAAATCCGCGGATCTTGCGGCGCTCGGCCAGGGGCTGCGACGCGTCCGGAACCAGGCTGTGGTTGAAGAGCTGCTCCACGATATACCCCCTGGGGGATGTGTCACTGACCCAGTACTCGTTTGTTCTGGAACCGGCCTTGACCAGGAAGTCGATCTTGTGGTGCTTGAGCCTGTCCAGACCGTCCGCCTCATCCGCGAAACCGATAAACTGGAGGTAGCGGGTCTCCCTGAACCGGGCCGGAATGTCTGCCGCGTCCACGGAAAAGGTGCCGGTGCCGGCCGGGAAGACACCCACCTTGTATTCATTGCGGCTGTCGCCACCAAACATGAGCACAAAACCGCCCACAATCAGGAAGGGGAAAATGAAATTCCAGCCGAATGCAGCCCGGTCCCTGAAAAATTCGTGATTCCGGGCCTTGAATATGGCCCATAGCCGTTTAAGGTTCATCTCACTCCCGCAGTTGGCGACCGGTCAGGTTCAAAAAAACGGTCTCCAGGTTCTGGACGTTGACCGTCAGGTCGCTCAGGTCGATCCGTTCATGGATCAGCGCCTGCAGACAGGCGTTGACATCCTCTGTGAGCAGCGCAATCCGCTCCCGGGTTTCCCGGAAGGAAAAGGGCAGCCTGTCCAGGACGCCGGTCAGGACGGACCGGGGCAGGCTGACCGATTTCTCACCCCCGTATTTCCGGATCAGCTCCCCCGGTGTTCCCTGGGCAATGATCCGGCCGTCGTCCATGATGGCCACTTCGTCACACAGAAACTCGGCCTCTTCCATGTAGTGGGTGGTCAGGATGATGGTCTTGCCCTCTTCCTTGATCCGCTGCACGATCTGCCACAGGTTCTGCCGGGCCTGGGGATCGAGACCGGTGGAGGGCTCGTCCAGAAACAGCAGCGCCGGCTGGTTGACCAGCGCCAGCGCCAGCAGGAAACGCTGTTTCTGACCCCCGGAGATGCGGTCGTTGTACTGGTGCTGGAAATCGCCGAGATAGCATAGATCAATCAGCTTTTCCAGGTCGCTGCTCTCTTCGTACAGGCTCTGAAAGGTCTGCAGCGTCTCCCGCACGGTCATGTAGGCCAGCAGGGTGGTCTCCTGGAACTGGATGCCTACCTCCTCGCTGAAGGAGGCAGTGCGGGGGGCGCCCCTGTACAGAATGGTGCCGGAAGTCGGCGGGATCACGTTTTCGATCACCTCCAGGGTGGTGGTTTTTCCGGCCCCGTTGGGTCCCAGCAGACCGAAACAGCTCCCCTCGGTGACGGCAAAACTGACGTTTTTCACGGCTTCCATCGCTTTGTACCGTTTCACCAGGTCGATCACTTCAAGCAAATGGGACATTTTCCAGCTTCAGGATGGGGTTTCAGGAACCGCTCGGTGTCAAAGACTATCATATTAGTGAGAGGCGAAATCATCAGTCAAGACAATTCCCGGAAACTGCCATGACAGACCGACCGGACTGGGATATACTGAAACCGGTTCCGACCCGCTGCTGCCAGGAAGCGCTGCTTCCCACCGATACTGCCCCGGGGTCGGGGGATGACGGTTTTTGAGGAGGATACCACCATGACGACACTGATTACCTTGACGACAGATTTCGGCACGGCCGACGGTTATGTCGGTGCCATGAAAGGGCGGATCCTGGCCATGAGCCCGACCGCCAGGTTGATCGACATCAGCCACGACATCGAACCCCAGGGGATCCGTCAGGCCGCCTGGTGCCTGCTGCGGGCAGCGTCTGTCTTCCCGGAGGAGAGTATCCACGTGGTGGTGGTCGACCCGGGGGTGGGATCCACGCGGCAGCCGCTGCTGCTTCGGTCCGGACAGCGCTGGTTTGTGGGACCGGATAACGGCGTTTTCAGCGGGATCATCCGGCGCTTCGGTGTGCAGCAGGGGTACCGCCTGCACCCGGAAACCCCCTGGTGGAAAAAACACAGCAGTTTTGACGGCCTGGCCCTGTTCGCCCCCGCCGCCGCCTGCCTGGCCAACGGCATTCCGCCGGTTGACATGGGGGTCCGGGGGGACGATTGGATGCTGCTGGAAAACCGGGAACCGGTGGTGCAGGATGGCACCCTGGTGGGGGAGATCATCCTCTTCGATCGTTTCGGCAACGGGTTGACCAATATATCCCAGGCGATGCTGGCGGGATTTCAGGGGCGACCGGTGTCGGCGGAGGTCCGGGGGGTGGCGTTTGAGATCAGGGATCACTACCAGGCCGGTGCCGGTCTGGATGCCCTGGCCCTGGTCAACAGTGATGGCTGCCTGGAGCTCGCGGTTTTTTCCGGTTCCGCCCGGGAGCGGTTCGGCCTGACCATCGGGGATCCGGTAACCGTGAAATAGGGTTGCCTGCTACCCGAGTGGGATCTCTTCAATATCCGGGGGCGTTTCCCATGTTTCCTCGGTGGCTGTTTCCCCGTTGTCTTCCCCGGTGACCGCTTCCCCATTGTCTTCTCCGTCACTGTCCGTATCCACTGCTGACACGGTGTCGGCTGCCGATTCGCCGTCCGGCATCTCCGCTGGTTCCAGGGATTCACCCCCGGTTTCAGGAGAATTAATGGCGGTCGGGGTTTCCGGTTCCAGTTCGTCCATGTTTTCGGCCGTGCGAATGGATTTCAGTTTGGAGGTCCGCACCAGCTTTTCACCCAGCACGTGGCACAACCATAACCCGAACTCGATATCGTTCAGTTTTTTCAGGTAGCTGAATGAGATCGCCATGACGCCCAGTCCCTCTTCTGCCACGATACTGGCGGTGGAGGGGGACTTGGTGGCAAAGCTCAGCTCCCCGAATACGTCACCGGTTCGGCGCAGGGTGTACAGGGGCTTTTTATCGACATAAACCGTCACCATGCCCTTGATGATGATGTAGATAAACCGGTTTTCGGTGTCCTGTTTCAGCAGCAGGGTTTTTTTTGTAAACCGCACGACTTTCATTTCGCTGATCAACCGCCGCAGCAGCGATTCACTCATGTAACTGAAGTTCCGCTTATCCTTGAGCAGGTTGTAAACCTCTTCCTGCTTGGTAATCTTATATTTTTCAACCATGGTCTGCTGCTGAAAGTTCGTAAATCAAAAAGTGTTCAAATAGCGGTTAAAGAGCCTCCGGCCAGCACCGCAGACTCTCTTTCATGCTTTGTTGTGCCAGTCCAGTCAGCATTTTACCAGACCCCCCGGCGATGTCGCAACCGTAATTTCGGGTTGTCTAAGCGACGGTCAGGGGTTGTAAAAAATATACCGGCGTGTGTCTGTCTGAACAGACCCATTGACGGATGGTTCATTCTGGGAAAAAATAGAGGCAGGAACAAACAAAAAAGAGATCAAAACCAAAGGCCCATACAAGTTGCACATTCACGTCACTGACAGATTGATCACGACTGTTCACGGAATTTCTGTGCAACTGTTTCTAGTTGTGACAGGATCGCCTTGTCAGTTTGCTGAAAAGTCTCTCAAAAACATTACCTGCAGAAAAGGAGATCCCATGAAGGAGAACCGAACCCCGGGCAGCGCCGGATACCAGTCCCGCCAGTTTCGCTGTGTCAAATGCGGTTTTCAGACAACCAGTGGCATGTTTGACAAGGCCACAATGGATATCGGTATTGATATCTATTCCTGCCCGGACTGCGGCAGTAAGGAAATCATCGATTTCGATACCCGCAGGCAGGTTAACCAGACGGGTTGAGGCGTCCGTTTATGATTCATCCAGCTCTTCAGGTCGGCTGTCCAGTCGATGCAGAGGCAGGACCACGGAAGAGGCGATATTGGACAGGTGCGCATGCAGCCGCTTGAGGGTGCGGATCATCAGCACCGTGCAGACCGCTTCCCGGGTCGTGACCTCCGAATTCACCAGCTCACCGATAAACCCGTCAAACCGCTTGTCCCACCGCGCTTCGTCCTGGATGATCTCGGCCGCCAGCACACTGTCTTCCGTCTCAAAAGCCTTGATGGTCAGATCAAACACCTCACTCACATTTTTTTCAAATTCCTTGATCCGATCCGCATAAAACAACTCCGAACAGGACCGGCACCAGTATTCGGTGGCCTCGTAGAGGTTTTTGCAGAAATCCCCCAGCCGTTCCGCATCCTTGACGATACTCATCAGCACCAGGCTGCCGGCCACCGCCTCTCCCGGATTGACTGACAGATGGGTGACCAGCGCCTTGCGGATTTTCCGCTCCAACTTGTTAATCTCAAGGTCCTTCTGGTAAATCTCGGCCGCCAGCTCCTTGATCTGTTCCCCCTGGTTGAGGGCATCGATAATCTTGTGATACATCTCCCGCGCCAGGTTCAGCATGGTCACAAATTGCTGATACTCCTTTTTCAGGGGGGCATCCCCTTTCCATAGCTGACTGAGTTTTTTTAACATGGGTGTTTCCGTTTCAGGTTGCGAGAATGGCCAGGCCGGGCAGTAGAAAATAGAGTATGAGAATGAAAATAACGCCGTAAAATCGGTTTTTTGTCACGATGGAGGCCAGAAACCGGGCTGCTCGGATCGGTATCCGGCGTAGTGCCGGAATGGGGAAAAACAGGGCAATCCCCGACAAATTGAACAAGAGGTGCACCAGGGCGATGGTCAGGGCCTCGGGTCGGCCGGTGGCCAGCGCGGCCAGCAGTGCCGTGACCGTTGTCCCCACATTGGCGCCCAGCGCCACCGGGTAAACCTGCTCCACGGTCATGATTCCGGCTGCTGCCAGCGGAATCATCAGTGATGTCGTCACCGAACTGGATTGGACCAGCGCGGTGAACAGGACCCCGATAAGAATGGCGATGTAACCGCTGCTGTACATGGACTCCTCGAAAAAACGCTGGAGTTTGCCAAATACCAGGACTTTCAGCAGCTTGGTCAGGAAAATCAGGCTGAAGATCAACAGCAGAAAGCTCAGCGCCACAATAATCACCCCGGTGGTCACCTTGCCGAACCCCAGGGCGCTGATACCGTTTATGATCAGCTGGGATGCCGGTTGGGTCACCACCTTCAGCGGGCTTTTGAACTCCAGGCCGCCGGTTCCGGCCAGCAGACCGGAGAGTGTCGCCGCTGAACGGGACAGATAGCGGGTCGACAGCTCCAGTGGCAGAAAGACGACCACAGCCATCAGGTTGAACAAGTCGTGGACCGTGCCGGCGGCAAAGGCCCGCTCAAATGCCCGTTTCCGGGCAACATGACCCAGGCTGACCAGCGTTGAGGTGACAGCGGTACCGATGTTGGCCCCCATGATGACCGGGACGGCGTTTTCGACACTGATCGTCCCGGCGGCAACAAACGCCACCACCATGGACGTCGTCGTACTGGAGCTTTGAATCAGGGCGGTGGCAAAAATACCGACAAACAGCCCCACAAAGGGGTTGTTGGTGGTTTGTATCAACGCCTTCGCAAAGTCCTTGCCGAAAATCTTGAATCCGGCCCCCATCATCCCGATACTGACCAGGAACAGGTAGAGGACCCCAAGCACCAGGACGATCCGGATCAGCAGCAGGACCGCAGATTCAACGGAGTTGAGTTCTGAGTGGGCCTCGGAGCGAATCCAGCGGACTGGATTCAGTTTCGACCGCTCTTTCGCATCCGCCACCGGCGGGGGGGGGGTACTCGATGACTCTGGTTTCATAGGGGTGTCTGGCTGTTCAGGATGAAAGCGCGCTTCAGGTTGGAAGCCGGTAATCCGGAAATCGACCGGGATAACCCATGCCCTGCAGAGTTAAAAAAAGCAATCCTGCTGCAAGGGGCTCTTTAACCTGAAATACTATCATTATCACCCGGGAAAAAGCTAGAGAAATGGGGGCAAAGATTGATTTCTATCGCCCTTCCGCTCCCCGGGCCAGATAAGCCTTCGCCATCGTTTCCCCCTCCGCGATATCCACCCTTGAGAGAAAGAATCCCCCCAGCAGGAAGAGGATCAGGATGGAGAGAATGCCATACCGGATATTGCCCGTCAGCAGGGCGACGCTGCCCATCAGGACCGGTCCGATGACCACGGCGAATTTACCCAGCATGTTATAGAAACCGAAGAACTCGGCCGACTTTTCCGGGGGAATAATCCGGGTATACAGGCTCCGGCTCAGCGCCTGGATCCCGCCCTGGAAAAGACCCACGGCAACGGCCAGGGCGTAGAACTGCCAGACCATGGTCATCAGGAATCCCAGCACCGTGATCAGGCCGTAGCAGACAATGGCGATGAGAATGGCGGCCTTGATACCGGTTTTGGTGCTGATCCAGTTATAGATCAGCGTGGCCGGAAAGGCAACGAACTGCACCAGCAGCAACGCTGTGATCAGTGAACTGCTGGGGAATCCCAGGGATATCCCGTAATCCACGGCCATGCGGATAATGGTATCCACGCCGTCCATGTACAACCAGTATGCCAGCAGAAACAGACCCACCACCTTCAGGTGCCGGATCTCCCGAAAGGTGTGCGCCAATTCCTTCAACCCCAGGCTGACTGCCTGGCCAATCCCGACACTCTCATAAACACGGGGCTCCTCCACCCAGATCATGACCGGAATGGAAAAAACCGCCCACCAGAGTGCCACCGACAAAAAGGAGAGACGGATCGCCGTGGCGCCGTCGGGGATGCCGAAGAGCCCGGGCTGCAGGTACATGACCACGTTGACCAGAAACAGCAGCCCCCCGCCGATATACCCCAGGGCAAAACCGAGGGAGGAGGCAAAATCGACCTTCTTCTTGGTGGCAACCCCGGGTAGCAGGGAATCGTAAAAAATATTGCCCCCGGAAAACCCTACCGTGGCCAGGACATAGACAAAAACCGCCATCTGCCAGAATCCCTGGGCCACAAACCACAAACCACCGGTCATCACCACCCCCAGAAAGGCGAAGGTCAGCAGGAACTTCTTCTTGGCGGTACCCCGGTCGGCGATGGCGCCCAGAAACGGGGCCAGGGCAGCCACGATAATACCCGCGATGGAGTTCGCCAGACCCAGGTAAAAGGTACTCTCCTCCAGGTTGTTCTGGTTCGCCCAGTAAGCCTTGAAAAACAGCGGGAAAAAACCGGCCATGATCGTGGTGGCAAAAGCCGAGTTTGCCCAGTCATACATGGACCAGGACCAGATGGTCTTGCGATCGTCAATCATGGGATCTCCATGGGGGTTCAGTCTATACAGTCACCGGGCGGACGTGTCCGGATAACTGACGGTCTATTGCAGTGTATCAAATAGACATACTATTAATGTCAATGCCACTGTTTCGGACAGTCGAGGGAATTCCGATTCAAAACACGCATGAATCCATCCCTGGAGCTAAGGGAAAACATCCTGTTTTCCATTGTTTTGAATCGAAACCCCCTCGACTTTATATGCACGTTAATTTTATACAGACCAATAGACAGCACACCGGATAAACTGTCAATCACTTCCCACAATGGCGGGCATCGCCATCGGCAGGAGGTGGCAGGAAAAGGGGGGAAGGGAGAGCGGTTGGGAACCACCGTGACTGCCGGATGTCGAACCGCCGGCGGAGCGGTTCGACAGGAGCGGGCACTTAATCGGGATAGGCAATCGGGATATATTCCCGGCGGGTCTGCCAGAAAATCATGGCGATGGTCAGCACGACCCCGATGATGGTGGTGGTGAGTGTCGGCCAGTAGAGCAGGATCGTAATGGGAATCAGGGCGATCCACTCCGGCCAGGTTGTTTTCCGGGCCAGGAACCCCTGGGTGATGGCCGAAAAGGTGACAGTGCCCAGGACAATGGAGATAAAAACCAGAATGATCTGGTCCACCGTGTCGTTCAGCAGTGTTGCGGGTACATAGGCAAACAGGATGGGCATCACATACAGCATCTTGGCGTATTTAAAGGATGTCCACCCTGTCTTCCACGGGTCGGCCCCCGCGATCGCGGCCCCCGCATAGGCCGCAACGCAGACGGGCGGGGTGATGTTGGAGTCCTGGCTGAACCAGTAGACGATCATGTGGGCAGCAATCAGGGAGACCCCCATTTCCTGCAGGGAAGGTGCCACCAGGACTGCCGTGATCAGGTAGGCGGCGGTTACCGGAACCCCCATCCCCAGCACCAGCGAGGCGATGGCAATCAGGATAACTGCAACCA
>Ga0180009_10001820_pt1 | contig 25513 bp, 29 predicted proteins | sample OS_PC_MetaG_FD_123537 | JGI IMG/M metagenome (GOLD analysis project Ga0180009, IMG submission 123537) | Groundwater microbial communities from the Aspo Hard Rock Laboratory (HRL) deep subsurface site, Sweden - OS_PC_MetaG | ecosystem: Environmental > Aquatic > Deep subsurface > Groundwater...
CTTAACTCACCAGAGTTACCTACTGGGTAAAAATCTTGGTTTTTAAGGAACCCACCAAACTTAACTCACCAGAGTTACCTACTGGGTAAAAATCTTGGTTTTTAAGGAACCCACCAAACTTAAAAACTCAATTTCCCCAAAACTTCTATGGCAATTAAGAAAAATGATTTCATCGAAATTGAATTCACTGGAAATATAACAAATACAGATGAAATCTTCGACACAAATATCAAAGAAGATGTAGAAAAAGGTGGACTAGATATTAAAGATATCAAACCATTTGTTTTATCTGTGGGACATAAAATGCTTCCAAGCGGATTCGATAAAGATATTGAAGGAAAAGAACCCGGAAAGTCTTTCACCGTGGATATCAAACCCGAAGATGCATTTGGAAAAAGAAATCCTCAAATGGTTAGGATGATTCCTACAAAATTATTCCATGAACAGAAAATCGAACCACAAAGAGGAATGCAACTCGCCTTAGATGGACAATTAGTGAAAATCTTATCAAGCGACAGGGGCCGAACATTAGTCGATTTTAACAATCCCCTAGCCGGAAAAAAAATTACTTACAAATATAAGATTAACAAATTAATAACTGACGAAAAGGAAAAAATAGATGCATTACAAGAATTCCTCTTCCGAAAGAAATTCGATTTCGACAAAACAGATAAGACAGTAACTTTTAAGATTCCAAAAGAACTTGAACCTTTCGTAAAAATGTTTGCACCAAAGTTCGAAGAGATTCTAGGACTAAAAGTTGAAAGCAAAATTGTCGAAGCGAAATCCGAAGAGAAGAAAAGTCCGAAGACAAATAATTTATAAACATCTAATTCTTTAATCAAATATGGATAATACAGGGGATATAAAAAGATTTTTCTTGATAGTTCTGATTGGCTCCCTACTCATTATGGCTGCTACAAGTATCCTAATTTTTCTTTTTGGAAGCTTCAATGAGGTAGAGGTGAGAATTCTCATGACGATGGCTTCAATTTCGGCTGCAAGCTTATTTGGAATACTTTTCTCCAAGCTAAAAACAGATTACGTCCGAATTCTCGGAATAACTCTCATTGGAATAATGTTCGCAATAACTGTTGGAACAATTTGGGAAATTTTAGACGAGGAGTTTTTCTACAAGGGCTTTTTGACTTCGTTAATCCTAATAGTTCTATTAATACAATCTCCCTGGGTGCTCCGACCCCAAAACAATAAGACACTTCGTTCAGTCGCAATCGGAACTTTCATTAGCGCGAGCATAGTCGCATTAATGGTAATTCAACTTATTTTAGACTTCATGGATTTCGAAGAATTTTATTTCAGAGTTCTGGGGGTATTTGGTGTCTTATATTTACTAGGATTAATCCTCGGTCCAATCCTCAAGAAAATTCTTCCCCGAATGTAACGATATTACTAAATCCTATAAATCCTAAAATTCGTAGCAAGCGTGAGCAATTCGCTTTTGCCTAAAACAACGATTTGCAAATGCAAATTGCGAATTAGGTGCGACCGAATTTATCGCACAGCTCTGTCGTAAGACTATCATTCCCTTTATTGTGTTCTATCACAATATTCTTTAAAAACTCTTCTGACCAGATTTAATCATGGAGGATATATTAAGAGAGAACCATATGACTGAGGTTCAACATATTTCGCAGGGCAGTGGAAATTCTGAGATTGATAGAGAACTTGAGGAAATTCTAAGAAAACAATCTGCGCGAATAAAAGTGGTAGGTGTTGGTGGTGCTGGAGGAAACACAACTTCCAGAATGCGAGAAGTTGGAATCAAGGGTGGAGAAATTATCGCGATAAATACCGACGCACAAGACCTTCTTTATACAAACGCCGACCAAAAAATCTTAATCGGACGAGAACTTTCTAAAGGTCTTGGTGCAGGTTCAAATCCACGAATCGGAGCAGAAGCAGCGAAGGAACAACAACAAGAGATAAAAAAGAAATTATCAAATTCCGATTTAGTTTTTGTGACTTGTGGTCTTGGTGGTGGATGTCTAAGGGGGGACTCTTTAGTCTCAACTATAAAAGGTCCCAAAAAAATTTCCTCAATAAAAAAAGGAGAAGAAGTATTTACATTTTATAAAAACAAACTCGTAAAAAGAAAAGTAATAGCCTCTATGAAAACCGGCATCAAAAAAGTATATGAAATAAAAACCAAAAATAGAACACTCAATGCTTCATTTGACCACCCATTCCTAAAAGTTAAACCACTAAATAAATTAAGCAGTAACCGTTTTTCAAAATTCGGACTAGAGTGGGTCCAAGCAAAAAATCTAAAGAAAGAGGACTTAGTAATTATATTAAGAGATGTCTTAATCGAAGGCACTCCCATAAATATCCCTCTAGGAGAAAGCGATGAAGACTTTTGTAAACTATTCGGTTTTCTTATGGGGGATGGCTGGATAAGTAAAACAAAAAACTCATGGAAAATTTACTTTTCTCCTTCGATAAACAAGAAACAAAATAATTATTATATAAAACTAATAGAAAAATATTTTAACATAAAAATGAAAACCACTCCCTCTGCAAATTGGCTATATGGCAATTCAAAAAAAGCCTATGAGTTTCTTGACAAAATAGGATTAAATCACCCAGCCAATAAAAAAGAAATTCCGAATTGGGTATTCAACTTACCAAAAGAACAAAAGAAGGCATTTATTATTGGTTTAGCCGATGCAGATGGTCACTATCTGACTCAAAAAGGGAAATCAGGTCTTCCAAAAAAAGAAATAAGATTCGAAATGTCAAGCGAAAAATTAATCAAACAACTCAAAATACTATGCGATGAAATCGGGCTTAGAACTTGCAATGTATCATCAAGAACAAGATCAATCAAAGCACCAAATTCAAAAATGGCCAAAGATTTCACTGCGTGGAATCTTTGTATATACAAAACCCATGAATTACTTGAAGAATTACCCCATCCAAAAACAAGAAATGGTTTAAGCTTTATGTATAAATATAGAAGCAGAAAAAAACACGAAATATTTGAAAACTTCGGATTCAATAGAATAACCTCCACCAAAAAATTAGGAGACGAAGGAGTTTACGATATAACGGTCGATAAAAGCCACAATTTTATTGCAGAAGGGTTTGTAGTTCATAATACGGGTACCGGCGCAGCACCAGTCGTAGCAGAAATTGCAAAAAAACAAGGCGCGTTAGTTATCGGGGTCGTGACATTACCATTCACAGTCGAAGGAGCAAAAAGGATCGAGAACGCAATGGAAGGTCTAGAACGAATGGAAGGAATCGTAGACACATTAATTGTAATTCCTAATGACAAACTATTAGACTTAGCACCAGACTTACCATTACCTACTGCGTTCAGGGTTGCAGACGAAATCCTAACTAATGCTGTAAAAGGAATAACTGAGTTGGTGACAAATTCAGGGTTAGTTAACCTAGATTTTGCGGATATCAAAGCTGTCATGGCGAATGGGGGGGTATCATTAATTGGGATGGGAGAATCAGACTCAACCAACCGGGCAATGGAGGCTGTAGAAAAAGCACTCAATAATCCTCTACTTGATGTAGATATCAAGAACGCACGGGGCGCCCTAGTGAACGTAATTGGAGGAACCGACTTAGCATTAGATGAATATAAGGAAATAATCCAGAAGATTGGAGAACAACTCTCTCCGGACGCAAAACTAATCTCTGGAGCCCAAATCTCAAAAGACATGGAAAAAAGCCTGAAGGTTATGGTAATCATCACCGGAGTAAAATCTCCCCAGATTTCAGGAGAACGATTACCTATCGAAGAAGCTCGAAGAAAAGACATGGAAGGAGAACTCGGAATAGAATTCTTTGAGGAATAAGACTTAGATCACCAGATCTACCTACTGGGTAAAAACCCTAAATTTAAAAAGCCTTCCAGATTCTAATTATTATGGCAGGAAAATTAACAAGAGCATTATCTTCACAATATCACAAATACTTGAGAGTATGGAGACTTCTTAAAAAACCGAGCATGGCCGAGTTCAAAACAATCTCAAAAGTTTCAGCAATTGGTATTTTGATAATCGGGGCTGTCGGATTCGCTATTTCTGTCGCAATGAAGACTGTGTTTTAACATAGAAATATTTAAAAACCAATAATTTCTAGTTTAGTTATCTAGTTCTTAGATATCTTTGAGCTGGCTGGGGCACGACCCCTAAATCACACTTGAAAAAAGATCAAAACGCAGTTTTGGAAATTAAGTTTTTCTACTTGCGGGAAATTTCTTTTTTCTAAAAAGAAAGAAACCATGGCAATCGGATATGACGATGAATTTGACTACCTCGAAGAAGGGGATGATAGCAACGCTGCTGAAGAATCTTTTGCACCAAAGATTAAAGGCTCAAAAAAGCAATCTTTAATTCCTGAAGAAGAGGCAAATGAAGAATCTACAGCAGAATTAGCTGAAGAAGAAAAAGAAATTGAAAAAGAAGTTACTGAAAAAGATAAAGCTATCGCTCGTGAGGAAGCTAGGGCAAATAAGCCAAAGAGAGAGTTTGAGAATGTTATTTATGTAGTAAAAGTTACAACCAACAAAGAAGATAAGGCACTTGAGATGATCGCAGACAAAGTCAAGAAAAAGAAGGTTGGGATTTATGCTTTAGCAAGACCTCACGGACTTCGGGGATATGTATTCTTAGAATCTCCAGACAGAGAACATGCTGAAGAAGCCGTTTTCAATTTACCTTATGTTAAAGGAATAATCGGAAAGACAGTTACATACGACGAAATAAAACAAATGCTCGAGCCAGTCGCAGCAGACATCAAGATTGAGAAGAATGATATCATCGAAATTATCTCCGAACCTTTCAAGAATGAGAAAGCAAAAGTTGTCCGAATCGACAAAGCAAAAGGAGAAGTTGTTGTATCATTACTTGGTGCGGTAGTTCCAATCCCAGTTACAGTTAAGTTAGATAACATCAGAGTAATTCGAAGGGAGGAACTCGAAGAAGAGTAGTTTCAGGTCACCAGACCTACCTACAGGATAAAAACTTTAATTTTTAATTATCCTTTAGGAATAATTTAAAAACTAACTTTTCAAAAAATTAATATGGTATTAATCAAACTATTGGTCGAAGGCGGAAAAATGAGTCCAGGTCCAGCAGTTGCTCAGCAATTGGGCCCTATGGGAATAAACATGGGACAAGTTATTTCTGACGTTAATGAAGCAACATCCGAGTTCAAGGGAGTCACAGTTCCAGTCCATTTAACAGTTGATCCAAAGACAAAAAAGTTCTCAATCAAAGTTCTATCTCCACCAACATCTGAATTAATCAAAAAAGAATTGAAAATCGAAAAAGCTTCGGGTGCAAGATTAAAGCAGAAAGTTGGAAATCTTGCAATTGAACAAGTAATCGCTGTTTCAAAAGCTAAACACAATAGCATGCTTTCAAATGAATTTATCTCTACGGTAAAATCTGTTATAGGAACTTGCCAGGCTCTTGGAGTTTTAATCGAGAGTAAGCAACCTATGGAAATTCTTGATGAAATTGCAGAAGGAAAGTATAAGGAAGAAATTGAAGCACAAAAAACTGATGTTAACCCTGAAAAGAAGAAAGAATTAGACACGTTCTTCAAGGGAGTAGAAGCCGAACAAGAAGCTATAAAGAAGGCTGAAGAAGCAGAAGCCGCTGCAGCAGAAGAAGCTAAGGCAGCAACGGCTGTAGCCGGAACTGAGACAAAGAAAGAAGGAGAAACACCTGCAGTAGCAGCTCCAGAAGTAGCAGCAAAAGCTTAACTTTATTAATCAAAAAATCACCTCATAATCGTGGGGCCATGGTCTAGTCTGGTATGATTCGAGGTTTGGGACTTCGCGACCGCAGTTCAAATCTGCGTGGCCCCATAATATTCACAAACCCAAGGATTTGAACAAATCCCGAGCAATTCGCTTTGAGCAAACCAAAGGGTTTAAATCCATTTGCGAAATGCAAATTGTGAGAGTGGCCCCATAATATTCAAAACAAAATGGCAGTAAAAAGAAAAAAAATCGGCGCAGCAGGAAGATTTGGCGCAGGATACGGAAGAGTAAAGAATAAACTTATAGCGGTAGAAGCAAAACAGCGAACTAAGCAGGACTGTCCGTTCTGTAAAGGCCGAGCAAAAAGACAAGCAAGAGCAATCTGGCTATGTTCAAAATGTGGAAAGAAATTCGCCGGAGGAACCTTCCACCTAAAGGATTAAATAGAATAAAAAATAAAAAATATCATGAGTACATACAAATGTTTCCACTGTGGCGCGAAAATAAAATCAGACGATTTAGACAAGAGATTCGTATGCATAAAATGTGGCGAGAGAATTTTTTACAAACCGAGAACTAAAATGAAGACGGTTACATCTGATTAAAAATGGCAAAAAAAGAGAATAACTCTACAAATCCTTTAGCAAATTTAGATGAAGATACTCAGAGGAAAATTCAAGAGCTCCAAATGCTCGAACAAAGTTTTCAGCAGTTACTAATGCAAAAAAATGCATTTTCTATGGAAGCAAATGAAACAGATTACATTATCGCTGAAGTCGGAAAAACTGAGGGCGAAGTTTCTAGAATTATTGGGAACCAGGTTATGATAAAATCTACAAAAGAAGCAGTTCTTGAAGATATGAAAAAGAAGAAAAAATTAATTGATACTCGGATGAAATCTATCGACGAACAGGAAAAAATATTCTCTGAAAAAATCGAATCTATCCGTGACGAAGTCATGAAAGCAATTCAAGGATAAGTTTAAATAATCCTCCGACACAAAAAATTATGGCTCTCGAAGATATAGAATACCCTTATGAATTATTTGGAAAGAATCCTCTCCCGAAAGAATTTTATGAAACTTATTTAGCAACACCTTCAATTGGAGATAATCGGATTATAGCATTTGATAAAGATCCGGTGGTCGCAAAAGAAAAAGCAATAGAGGCCGGATTTCCGAATCCAAAAATTACCTATTACCCAGACCCGGCAGTTAGTGATCGACACTCCACTTTTTGATAATCCCTTAACTTCCCACAATTTATTTAACTTACTATTTTACCACATAAATATTTAAATACTGAGTCCATGAAATTATATTATGGTATTTGACAGATTCAAAAGGATGATGGGGCGGGATGAAGATTTATCTCCAGATTTCATTGAGATTGATTTAGAACAAGAAAAATCTAGCTCAAAGATTTTTATAAAAACTTTTGTTTTAAAGGTATACGAAGACATAAATCCAATTCTAAATGCACTCCGAGAAGGATATACTATCGCAGTTATCGATATCAAACATTTGAAGTCAAAGGATGTTGTCGAATTAAAGCGAGCAATCTCGAAGATCAAGAAAACTGTTGAAGCCCTTGAAGGCAAGATTGCAGGATTCGGAGAGAACACTGTTATCGCAACACCTTCAAAGGTTTTTGATATTCAGAAAGGTGCAGCAGAACCTGAAGTACAAAAATCTAGTGATATTGAACGATTCTAGGGGTGAGTCTAAACTCTTAAAAACCAATTTTTCTACCTTATATTATGAAAACCCAGTGTGCCCCAACCAATAATAGCTCCAAATCCGTGAGGGTATTGTTTATAGAAACTCGTAGAAAGTTCAAAGATTCGGACATTCAGTTAAAACTCTTAGATAAATTACCTGGAAAGACCATCTCCCTGGCCGCAACAATACAATATATAGGGCTAATTCCAAAAGTCAAGAAATACTTAGAGTCTAAAGGAAAGGAAGTAACCATAAAAAAAGGCGCATATTACGAAGGCCATGTGTTAGGTTGTAACTCTTCAGCACTAGATAGCTCTTCCGACACGAGACTAATAATCACTGATGGAAAATTCCACGCTATGAACAACGCAATCCAACTCCAAAAAGAAATCTATATCTTCACCACAAAAACCCTAGAAAAAATCGAACAAAAAGAGATTGATGAATACAATAAAAAGACCGAAACCAAGAAGAAGAAATTCCTAATGGCTAAGAATATAGGACTATTAGTTTCCACAAAACATGGCCAACACCTCGGCAGAGGTTCTCGTGCCCCGGAGGGGTATCAAAAAGCGATTCAAAAGATAGCCGAAAAAATAGAAAAATCTGGGAAAGAAGTATATCTATTCGAAGCAAACAACATTGACACTTCAGAGTTTGAAAATTTTCCGCAAATTCAAATGTGGGTAAACACCGCTTGTTTCGGTCTCGCAAGAGACGACATGCGAATTATTAACCTTGCAGATGTTTTAGAATTTCTCTAATCCGTATTTTCATATAATTTTGCAGAAACAAACTCCAAATAATCTTGGATATATGCATCAGGTGATTCAACTTTTTCAGGTGTATCTTTTAACATCATTGCCGCTACGCCTATTTCTGTTTGATTTTCTTGCGCAATGATATCTTCAAAAAGAAAGTTATCACAAGGCTTCTCTCGATTAAAATCTATATTAAAATGAGAATACAAACCCTTAACAACCAATTTACTCCCCCCATAGACTTCTCCTCTTCTAGTTGGATTTAAAACATACTCTTCATTATGCCAATCCTTAATAGAGTGGGAAAATTCCATCTCATTCGCAGCATAAATCAAAGCCTCTTCTAACTCGCCTCCCAAAACACTCTTTCCAATATTAACTCTTATCATAATAAATACCTTCAAAATATCTTTTTAATTATTATTACACTCCAGCCCACAAGTCGCGAATAAAATTTTAGCGATAGGGTCGTTGCAAGGCAATGACAAGCGCGTCAAGAAATTTTATGAGCTTACATGCGATAATCTAAAATAAATTTTCTATGAAAAATTTATTTTAGATTATCGTTAAATAAGAGGGTACACAGCTGAGGGAGATATCTCCCTGAGCTAAATCTTCGCCATAGAAAAGACAGTCTTCAACGCAACAATAATTGTCGCCGGAACAAACATTACCAACAGAGATGTCAAAATACTACTCAATGCCTTGACGGCATAATTATTCAGGGCAATATACTTCAGAGGATCCGAGCCAAGTGCACCAACAACCACCAAAGAAAGACTTGCAGCAAGGAAAGTCATAGAATTTTTATCACCCACATTCATGAATCCTACAATTAAACCAATTATCACCAAAACTGAATAGATCCAGCCCCCCGAAGATTGAAGAGGCTCACTAAACAATCCGATAACTACCGCAAGAACTACACCTATCAAAAACGCATACGCTCCAACCAAATTCTCCTTCGACCTAACCATCAGCGAAAATCTTTAGATTTTTGCTCCGCAAGGACCTTGTCATTGCATAATCTAAAACTCCTTTCATTAGTACACATATGTATCATCTGATAATAACTATCTAAAGGTATTTAAACTTTTCTTCGTCGCTGAAACCTCAAAAACTCCAAAATCAATTTATCTTTTCAATAATAGAAATCTTTATAAACCAGTGTAACTCCAGAATTACAACATGGTAAAGAACGCATCCGCAGTTATCGGAATTCTTGCAGTTTTAGTATTTAGTTTAGCGATGGTGAGTGCAACATCTCTACAAGATATTACAGAATATACAATCCCTGCAAATGTTAATCATAATGTAGGTTCATTTGACATTATTTTTAATCTTAAAAACACTGGGACAAATGGAACTTTAGATTTTAGCAGTTCTACAATCTCCCTCGGGACAGCAGTAATTAATATTGATTTTAATGATTTTTATATCGAAAATGGAACAGCTACTCCAGTTATTGAAACAATAAAAGCAACGGTAACTTTTGAAAAATACCAACTTGGAAATATCGAGGGAATAATTTCCGTAATCGGGGAAGGTATGGATGTTGGGAACTATAAAACTCTCCCCTTTACAATAACAATAAACTCCTCCTCAGAACTAACAATCTCCCTAGAAAGTCCATTAACAAAAACCCAAAACGGAACGATAAAAGTAATGAATATTGGGAACACAAACTTAACAGGTATAAAATTGGTAGAGACAACTACTGCAGACTTTGATGTTCAATTTAATGAATCCATTTTCAATTTAAACCCCGGACAATTTATCTTAATAGAAGTTTCATCCACAAATATTGATGATTTAGATTTCAATGACGATTGTTCAATGAATATAAAAGCAACAGATGGAACAACCCACAGCAACGAGGTAATCACCTTATCTACTTCGTCTGAGTTTTACTCAGGAAAAAATGAGGGAGAATTGGAAGTTTCATTTGATGATATAAACACTCTTGAAGGTTTTGGGGATGATGAAGCTTATTGGTACCCTCTTGATGAAGTAGAATTAGAAATTAAAGTGGACAATAAAGGGGACTGGGATATAAAGGATATAGAAATTGGATTTTGTTTACTAGATGAATCAAAAAATCGTTGTATCTTAGATGAAAGTGATGTAGAAATTGATGAAGAGGATTTTGACCTAGATTTCGGCGACGATAAAACAATAAGAATTTCATTTATAGTTCACCCTAGAGATTTAAGAAAAGATTCAGATTATGTCTTATATGTTAGTGCTATCGGAAAGATTGATGATTCTTCTAGTCCTTATGACGACGAAAAGACAGGAGATTCTTCTTCAAAAGAAATTGAGATTAGAACTGACGAGGAATTTGTAGTCATTGAAGATATAGAATTTACTTCTTCCGATTTCTCTTTAGTTGATGGAGAATTTCCAAAAGGGGGAAAAGTAGAAATGACTGCGACAGTTTGGAACATAGGGGATAAAGATATCAAAAATGACGAGATATTTGTTTTGGTTTATAATGGAGAGTTAGGAATTAAAGAAGTAATTGAATTTAATAAGGATTTGGATTCCCTTGACAGCCAAAAAATTACTTATTCGTTTGAAATCCCTTCAGATGCGGAATCAAAAACCTATGCGATTGAACTTTCAGCTTATGACGATAAGGGGATTGCAGACAAGGATATTTATGAAAATAGTGAAGATGATGAAGCAATATTTAATGGTTTTTTAAAGGTAACTGAAGGAATTGAAGTTATCCCTAAACCAACAATCAGCGCATCTCTTGAATCCGAAGCAAAGGTGGGCGAAGAAATGGTAATCGTTGCAACAATAATTAATAACGGAAAAGATGGCAGTTATGACATCTCAGTTTCTGGGTATGAAAGCTGGGCAGAACTTGTCAGTGTATCTCCACAATCTTTATCTTTAGATGAAGACGAAGAAGGAACCGTTACAATCACATTTATTCCTAATAAGCCCGGAGTTCAAACATTCAAGGTTAACGCAGAATCCGATGGGGAGTCGTACGATCAAGCAGTTTCTGTAAACATTACAGAGAAGAAAGGTCTTTTCGAAGACATAAGCAAAACAGTACTTTACAGCGCAGCAGGAATAGCATTATTAGTTGTCTTAATCTTACTAACTTTAATTGTTAAGGTTTCTCGAAGGTCAAGAAAAGTTCCTCAATTCTAATTATAAAGTTTTTTAAACTTCCTTTCTATTGACTTATATGAATAATCAATCTAAAAAGATTATAGGCCTGTTCGCAAGATACTTATCGTTATTACTTCTCGGAGCAAATCTTTACTTTTTTCGTGATAAAATTTTAACCCCATTAACAATTAAGGCTTCAAGCGGGATTTTATCAATATTCTCTCCAACCACTGTGGCAGATAACATCATTCGTTTCAAAGGAATAATGATAGAAATTATCCCTGCATGTGTGGCCGCCTCAGCATTCTTCCTATTATTATTTTTGATTCTATCTGCTACAGAAATAAAACCTGGGAAGAGGGCGCTTATCATTATCTTATCGACACTAACTCTTTTCATAATAAATATTCTAAGAATTGTTTTATTGGCAGGATTAGCTAGAACCTCTTTTTTCCAATTAGCGCATTTGTTTTTTTGGCACTTAATTTCCACCATATTCGTAGTCGGGATTTGGTTCTCTATGGTAAAAATATTCAAAATAAAATCAATCCCAGTTTATTCAGATATAATGTATTTCAGAAGTCTAATTAAGCCAAGAAAGAAGTCCAAACGAAGCAAAAAGCACAAGTAAACCTGCAATGACTACTCCTGCTGAAATAGCTAAGAAACTCTTCCATCGATTTAATCCTAATGCCCAAGCAATTAGTGAGCCAGACCAAGCTCCGGTGATTGGGAGAGGAATCCCCACGAATAAAATAAGTGCAAAATAGCCCCAACGGTCCATTCGTTCCTTAACCCTATCAACTCTTTTCTGCAGCCTAGCCAAAACCTTTCCGACAAATTTCTGGTACCATCTCATTCGCATAAATACCTCGTGAAGCAAATCAAAAAACATGAATATCAATAGAATAACTAAAATATTCAAGATAACAACTATGAAAAAATACGGCCAAATCGATTGACCATTTCGGATAGCATAATCAACAATAACAGGCAATCCTCCCCTAAGTTCAATAAACGGAAGAACGGTTAAAATAAGCCCTATAAAAATTTGTAAATCCATAAGATGAATTTCGGAAACAATCTTTTTAAAGTTGTTGAGAAGATTCCGTGTTGCGAGGATTTCCAATCCGACGTCAAGATGAATTTCGGAAACAATCTTTTTAAAGTTGTTGAGAAGATTCCATATTGTCAGGATTTCAAATCTTGCAGTTCTTTAATCCGGAGACTATTATCCTCAAGAGTTTTTATAATAAACTTCTCAATCGGTTTAACACTCTCACAATCTCGTATGGTCACAATATAACAATAAGGATTATGTCCTGATTGAATTACTGAGGGCTCGCCCATCTCCAATAAAATGACCGTTCGGTTAGGAGTTGTAAGACAATTCACGAAAGGAAACCCTAGCTTTTCGGCAAATTCTGGAGTTAAACCGGCATTAGCTATATTTCCTACTCCTACACCCGTTCTAACAAAAGACGTTAAGTCTGAAGCTGCACGAAGAACCTGGCCACCCCTGCAGGATTCAATATCTTCTCCCCATGAAAGATAACCCCCCACCTTAAAATATCGAAAATCTCCTTCTGTATAAACATCATTTTCCCGAGGATCATTCCTCAGATAAACATTATAATTAATATTAGCACCATTGAGTGCAGGAAACTCTGTATGGTAAAACGTTATAATTTCATCTTCATCGTCAATATTCCAATCCACCCCCCCAAACTCAAACGTTTTTGAACTCTGAATCCAAAAATAAGGAACCAAAAAAGAAGCAAAAATTACTATCACAATAACAAAAAACCATATTAATTGGTGATTCTCACTCTCACGAACTTCCTTCTCCGGAAGTTCTCCTTCAGCCTTTAACTCTTCCTTCTCATCCTTGCTGAGCTTTGAGGATTTTTTCTTAAAAGTTTTTTTTGCTTTTTTCTTCGCCATTATTTTGTTTGTGTATCTTGGTACTCTTTGAGCGCCATTATTTTGTTTGTGTATCTTGGTACTCTTTGAGCGCCATTTTAAATATGTAATGTTTCATAAAGAAACGCATCGGCTGCCATTATCGCATCACCGACGAGATAAACACAACTTTGGTTTTTATAAACTTTTGTATCATTTCCAGCCTCATAAATAATAACGTTGCTACTACAATCCTTCAAGGGAAAATCTTCGCCACAAGCAGATTCATTTATACAAGCTTCCTGATATCGCATAATATACCTCTGCAAATTATTCAAAATCTCGGGGGCAGCTTCATTTACATTAACAAAATAAAGCGGCTGACTTGCATAACCCCCTAAATCAAAAATCCCTTCCACTGGAACACTTTCAACTTCTGAAGGAAGATACTGAAAACCAAATTCTTGTCCATCAATAACTGCCCTCCAAAGACCACCCCCCTTGTAAAAATCTAATCCATTTTCGTTTACCTTTGTATCCCTATCGTCATCATTATTCATCAACGAATAGCCCAGTGTAGAAAAGACTAACAGAAAGACTAAAACAACTCCCATAATAATTTTATTTTTCCGAGCCTTACGCTTCAAAATATCTGCAGTCTGAATTCTTTTCATACCTAACCGTCGGAAATTGACTTTATAAAAATTACGCCCATGGTTTCCATCAACAAAACAACATAAAAAAAGCCCGACCTTTTTTTCGAGCCTGAGAGAAAAACATGAAGGTCTTCCTCGACCAATTTTTTTCGAGCCTGAGAGAAAAACATGAAGGTCTTCCTCGACCAATTTTTTTCGAGCCTGAGAGAAAAACATGAAGGTCTTTCTCGGCCTACTTTTTTCGAGCCGAGCAAGTCGCCCCAACATTCCCCTAAGCGTCCCACGAAATAATATTTTAGGCGCAGGTTGTCCGGCCCGAAGGGAGAGGACGAAGTCGTCAAGAAATCTTATTTCGCCTTGTATACGATAAGACCAAATTGATTTTTCACGCAAGGTTTTTGTACAACAAAAACAAATGAAAAATCGATTTTTGATTATCGCTATCTGGGGAGGCTACTTGTAGGGAACCTTAGGTTCCGTCGAACATAAAAAAAGCCCGACCTTTTTGGGGTCGGGCGTGTTAAAATTAAATTTTTGTTTTACTTTTTCTTTTGGATTATCTAAGCTATAACCGTGATTGCTTCAGTAGAAGAAACACCTTTGTATTCCTTTCCTACAGCTGTGTTGATTACTTCGTTAAGAAGAACCTTCGCAGCCTTTTCAGTATCAGCAGCATTGTAACCAGCGACTAATAGAGCAGTCTTACCAGATCTATCGTAAGATTTGATTAAGAATTCTCCAGCACCGATTCCAGTAGCAGTAGTAAACGCACCTTCACTGTAAGCACTACCAAGTAACTCAGCAGCAATTGCGTTGATAGCAGAACCACCAACAACAACTAAATTCATTCCAGCGAATGAAGCAGCCTCAGTATCAGCGTAAGTTTTTACACCTACACTAGTACCGTCTCCACCAATAGTAGCATCCGCTTCACCAACATATACTTGCGCATATATTTGGCTACCTGGATAACTTATCGAGACTGTCTTCTGGTCGGAATCATCAGCATTTAATGTTGTGATTGTCCCCCAGAAATCAGCATCCTGTGTAAGGTCACTGTCACTGTTAAGAGTTGCAGAAGCATGGTAGTAGTCAGAACTAAACAATACATCATTCACTCCAACACCGTTCGAGCTAGTAGCCGCAGAATTATCTTCTAAATCTACAACAACAGCATGATACTCATTCTTATCGTCTTTTCCTTCGAAAAGAACAATAGCCGGTTGATCAATGTTAGCAGTTCCTTCAGGATCGATAAGGTATAACGTAGTTGCGTTAGCAGTACCTGATGTACTTAGGTTATAGGTTAATTGTCCTATAACAAGAGTAGCGGAATCTCCCACCGAAGTATTCAAAGTATCGGCAACAGCACCACTAAGTGTCCACACAGCATCAGTTACATTACCTGCAAAGGTAGCAACTAAATCCGTATATCCATCACCATCAGGGAATCTAAGTGTTGTAACAGAATTTGCTCCACCGGAAGTAGTCCGATTATTACCTAATACGATATTCAATGGCTCATAAACAGCAAGCAATCCATTATTTTTAGTTCTCACAGTAGGATAAACTACGAATGTGTTTGCATTAGCAGACTCTCCAGTAGGATTCTTAATAGTTGCCCATCCAGTATCATCTGAACCAGAGAAAGTAACAGTATACTCCTTACCCTCTACAGTAAGAGTTCCTGATCCTTCAGTAGTTGTAAACACAGTATTATAAGTATCTGTGCTATCCATAACATTCTGGAATTTTACCCTATCATTTGTTTTAGATGTGGTACCTGTTGTCTGATTGTATATATCAGTCAATTGAAGAATTTTTCCGTATTCTTCGTTTCCGATAATAATGTAATCATTCTCTGTCAAGTTAGCCATTTCCATCACATGCATAGTGTAGTTGTTATCATCAGCTAAGTAAAACAATCCACTTGCGTTGTGTGCAAATTCAACAGTTCCAGCGTTTGCATTAGCATCTGTAAATTTCACAGATATTGTGTCGTCTCCAGAATTCTGAACAGAAATAGTTTCCCTGTCATCAGAATTATCTGCGATATTCATTCCAGCAAAATCTACCTTGAAACTTCCAAAGACTGGGTCTACGAAAGACTGTCCGGGAAGAATAGCATCAGTGCTTGAGTCTGGTCTGAATGTAGCAATAGTTAAACCTGTTAATGAATCTGGAGTTCCAGTTAGATAAACATAAGTTCCATCTACAGGATCATCATCTGAACCCATAAGAACCTGGCTAGAAGCCTGGAATGTTATCTTATTAGAACCCACAAGAATACTTGCAGTAACTGTACTAAGAGCAGTGGATTCTGTAACTGATTTAACAGCAACATCGATTCCATTGATCTTCTTTGAAGAACCTTCAGTAACTTCTTTACTTTCACCATTTACAGCGATTGTAGCAGTTGTACTTGTACCTGTAACTAACTCAACTTCATAAGAAGTTCCATCAATCACAACTGTAGAACTTGGATTAGCACTAGCCCCCCCCGCAACTAAGTTTATTTCAGTAGCAGAAGAAAATAATACCAATTTACTAGCAGTAGTAGCAGTACTAACAACAAAATCCTTTCCAAATAATCTTATATTTTCACCTGTTGAATCAGTGTGATTAAACATCACAGCAGTTCCAAAAGTAACAGAAGCATTGTAAAGAATATCATCAGAATGCGAAGTTCCCAAACTAATACCAAACTTAGGGTCTGTATTACTACTTGGTTGTTTCGCAAAAATTACCTTACCACTATTATCGTCACCTGCAGCTGCGCCAGCAGCAAACTTAATTGTTTGAGTCATAGCAGCATCTACATTTCCTGAGAAAGTCTCATCAGCAAGAACCACTGGTAAAGCAGTTTTTGTAAATACTGATTTCGCAGTATTTAACGATGTATTCAAATAGATACGGGTAGAACCAGTATCTAATGAAACTATATCTCCAGAAGTTGTAGTCACAGCACCTCCTGCAGAAACTGCAGTAGCTGCGTCAATATTTTCAGCAATGTCTGTAACTGCAGCTCTATCGGATAAAGCAGCATTAGAACCGTAAACAATAGCAGTATTACTTGTAAAAGGAGATGGGTAAGAAGCAGCAGCCGCCGCACCTACAGTCATTCCAATCAAAGCAGCACTTCCTAAAATTGTAATAGCTTTTCTAAATATTTTATTCATTATTTTTTAAACCTCCTTTCAGTACCATTAGTTTAGCCGCCTTCTTCAAGGCCTCGCAAATGCGAGTTCGGATTTTCTAATAGCCTGGCCGGAAAAATTTTTGCTCTTCACGACAATTTTGTCATAACGAAAGTTAAACTTTCGAAGAGTAAAAGTTTTTGGACTTATAACTAGGGAGCGTTATAAGTGTCATCACTAGGGTCCCTATATGAACACTGACTAGTCAGCATTATTGATTAACAATAACGCCTAATTATCTAACCCATTTTTCATTTATAAAGTTTGCCCTCCGCCCCCAGAATCTCTCCAAAATGCTCTTAAAATCTTCTGTTTCCACCAGTTTCTTTATAAAGTTTGTGTTATTACATTAAAGTACAACACTTTTATAAATTGATTATCTAGAGATATAGCTCGAGAATACAAATAGAGGGTATAAAATCCCACATATATCTAAAACATAAGATTTATATATCTAGACAACATCACCCCATATATAAAAAGGAGCTTAAAAAGCCAAATATTTTCATATGGCAACAAAAAAAAGAATAAAAGTAAGATATGTTGAAGTCAATGTAAAAAGTGGGAACTTCGTCTCGAAACTTATCGGAGAAAAAACTCCCCACGATTTTTCGGACATTAAACTCTTGCGAAATCTTCTCAGTAATGAAAAATCAAGAATCCTTTATGTATTAAAATCCAAGAATCCTAGATCAATCTATGAACTGGCAAAAATTCTTGGCAGGGATTTTAAGTCTGTAAGGGAAGACATAAAAGTCTTAGAAAGATTCGGATTCATTGAATTCCATGCAGAAAAAACCGGAAATCGGGAGTCCCTAAAACCCGTATTAGTTATAGATAGTTTGCAAATCCAAATTGAAATCTAATAGGTAGGTTTAAATAACTAGTAAGACCAATCTTACTATGAATATAGATGTAACTCGATTAAGTTCTAAAGGACAAATTGTGATCCCCCGAGAAATGAGACAACAGTTCAGTAATGGGGAAAAATTAATAATTATCCAAGATAATGATCAACTAATTCTTAAAAAAGCAAGCGCATTTAGAAAAAATCTTGAAGAGGATTTAATATTTGCTAAACGAACAGAAGAAGCGTGGAGGCGATATGATGCGGGAAAGTTTATTTCTATGGATTCTGATAAGTTTTTAGAAAAAATAAACAAATGGTAGAAATTCTTTTTGATGAAAAATTTAAAAAATATTTTTCTAAAATAAAAGACAATCTTCTAAAAACAAAAATTATTAAACAATTAGAAAAATTAAAAGATAATCCTTCGTTTGGAAAACCAATGCGAAATGTTCGGAAAGGAACAAGAGAACTATACATTAAACCATTCCGTCTTTCATATGCTTATCTTTCAAATGAAAACAAGATAATTATCTTAAATTTATATCATAAAAATTTTCAATAAGCAGAACCTTTAAAATCGCAGCAAGCGACTGGGCGAACACGCAATTCGCTTTCGCGCAAATATGAAAATAATGCGAATGCAAATTGTGGGCAGATTTTCACGCATGACTTTGCCCGTTTTAATCTTGAGATTATGAATCTCCTAAAAAGGGTACACCTTGTATGCGCCATAAGACTATCTAATCTTCTCCCTTACAAATCCTCAATTGAATAATCAAATCTTCTGCTCCCGCGCTAATTTTTCTCTGAGCACCCAAAGCAGTTCCAGTACAATTTCCTTCAAAAATTCTTAAAAGACCTTCTTGTCCTTCATCCCCTGCAACCAAGATATCCATTTGATAAGCACTAACCGTGGCTTCCGTGTCCATCAAGTCCGCCAAAATCTCTCTCAATGTCTCATTAAGATATTCACACGCGGGGCGATTAACTCCAGCGCAATCATCATTCTCATAACAACTCTTAAACAAATCTTCAAAAGTCTCATAATACGGAATCGCCGGAATCGCGCAATCAGTAGTATGCATCATAATAGCATTTAACATATTCCCAACTTCAAGACTATCCAATTTTTCCGGAGAAGTTCTTAGTGAAATAATTAAAAAGACCATCAATCCAATCATCACAATTACAACTATCAAAATAAAACCAACCATCTCTTGCTGGCCCCTATCCGTCAACATCAATCACCCCCAAAACCAATTTACCCGCCTCGCATTTATCATAAGTATATCCAGATTCCCGAACCTTTTTACAAATAGACACATAAGCCGAATACTCCTGCACATTCGTCTGCCCACTATCATAAACCTCAAAATAATTACAATCTACCGCAGGACATTTCACAAAACTCTCTGGCTTCGGATAAATCTTATACGCTTTTATGGAAGCAACCGGCCAAAAATTCGCATAATCTTCACTCAGATTACCGGACATAACCCTCAACTTATCCTCATCCAAAGCCATTGACGTCACCGAATTAAAATTCAACTCAGGCATATCCGCAATAACTTCTAAGGACGAAAGTGCCTGCTCCCTTTGCAATTGTTGCGCACTATCTTCAACACCCCTAAACGAAATCCCCAAAAAGAAAAGCCCAACCAATACAAAAAAGAAAAACACTGCCATTAACATAAACGCCATCTGCTGGATTTTCATTTGCGCCTTCATTGTGATTTCTTTACCTCGATCCAAGAATCTGACTTCTTGAATTTACATGATTTAATATAAAATGGAATATGTTCCTCCGTAATCTGAGCATAAATATCCTTCACACCTTTCTTAAAAATTCTTTTACAAAATTCATCAACAAGTGCCTTTCCAATACCTTTCTTTTGATATTTTTTATGGACTCTTGTTTCATGCAACATCGCATCAGTTCTTTTACTGGGAGTAATAAAACCAAGGATAGAACCAACAATATGTTCTTCTTCGGCAACTAAAAAAATAACCAGTTTATCCTTAATTGCTCGCTCAAAATCTTCTTCCTTCCAGTAAGATTCACTATAAGATTTTTGCAATTCTAAAATTTCTTTAATATCCTTTTTTTGTGCCTTCCTAATCTTCAGTCCCATATCCCGCAATCCTCCCGATCATTTTTATTCCCCAAGGTCTCTGCAATAGAGTTCAAAGACATAAGATTTTCTACACCCGCACCAGTAGTCTGTCCAGCCCACATCACCAAATCAGGTTTCAAATTAGTATTACAGCCCCGCGCATCCATCAAATCTGCTTTATCTGCAAATCCTTCCGCAATCTTCCCTGTCCGATACATTAAACGATTAACATTACACTCGTAAATTTCCTTTTCCGAAAAAATCGCAGCCCACATCAAATTCCCGACATATTTCATAGTCGAACCAAATTTCTCAACAGTCCCCATATCATAAACAGAATCACAGCCAGAAGTGCATGCACCATAAACAGTGATATCACAATTATTTCCTGATCCAAAACAAACATTAATCATCCCCTTTTCCGAGCAATTTTCTACCTGAATATTCTTAACATTAAAATTAATTTCCTCCGCAATTTCCTCCGGTGCATTCACCAAACAATATTCCTCTGGAATCATCATCGTCAAATCCGCGACCTTATATGGAAATTCAAATGGCTTAGAAAAAACATAGTATTCCTTTCCTGTACTTCTCTCAGAAGAAAAAATATACTTATTGTGCACCGGAACTTCCTCTCCAGGGATATTCCATTCCTGACCAATGTTCAAACGGGTAGAAACAGAAATCTTATGCCGACCAAACTTTCCATCAAGACAAACATTATTTATTCGCGTTTCCTGTCTAAATATAATTTTTCCAAACGAACCTTCTGCAAATCCTGCTTGCAACGGGTCCGTAATTATCGCGAGGCTTTTCGCAATCTCCGTATCTGTCTGAAACCTCATAGTATCTCCAGCCTTAGTCGCCCCATAAATCGCCAGGACCAAAACCGCCGCTCCAGCAACTATTGCAAAAAGCCAAACGAAGTTAAATTGCCCCCGTTTATTTCCCATTTATTTCCTCCAAAAATTCTTCTATGTCAGGGATTAATTCCTCTCTAATTGATAAAAAAATCTTTTCATCATCTATCCCCCCATATTGATGTATAATAAAATTTCTCATACATTTAGCATCCGATAATCTTTCAGATAATTCTAAACTTATTATTTTATTTTCTGCAAGAACATTAAAAACTGATTCTTCTAGCAATGGAACTCTGATATCCCTCAATTTTACCATTAAAAAACCTATATCAATTGTCGCCTCAATAATTTTCTCGAAATATCTCTCACACACGGCCTTAATAATTTTATCTTCTTCATAATCTTTCAATTCGGTAGGAATTTTATTAGCCAAAAATTCTAAATATTCTTTTAAATCTTTCAACTTCAAATTTAATCTATCTTTTATAGATAACTCTCCCATTATCAACCTCATTTTTTAGTTTTTTAGGAAGATGATTATAAACGAGAACATCAAGCATATTTTCTTGAGATGCAAAAGCACGGAATTTTAAAGAATCTTTTAAGCTAATTTCATCAAACTCTACTGACAAATCTACATCTGAACTAAAGGTCACATGACCAGAAACAAAAGAGCCGAACCAAATCATTTTTTTTATATTTTTTTTATAAACGCTATTTAATATCCTGTTCTTAACTCTTTGAACTATCTGAATGGGCAAAATACCCTTTTTTAAATTAAAATCTTCTTGACAAGAACCTAATTCTTTGATCACCAAAAACTTTTTCCTTATATCTCTCGATAGAATGGTTTGTTCAGAGGGAGTCAACGAAATCCCAAAAAGCTGTTTCTGAATAATTTCTATCTCTTTCTTTCCAAAAAGTTTTCGCATAGAGGGATTTTTTATTTTATCAAATAATTCCATTTTATCCTAATTAAGCTATATTATAGTAGTATGATGCTATATAAACTTTCCCCATCATTCAATCCAAACCAATTTATCATAGAAATCTTTCTGAATAGTTAAACCGTCCTTTACATCAACACAATACGGATTTTGAGTCTCAATAATTCTTGCGAGGTCAAGATGTTCAATCTGTTTATAATGCATCCCCTCAGCGTCCCCGGGAGGAATCAAAAAAAGATTAACTGACTTAAACTCATAAAGTTCAATCTGATTATATTCTTCCCGATTTCCAGTTATCGGAGCAGAAAGATTCGCAAAACAAATTTTCTGAATTTTATCCGGCAAATTAATTTCAAAGCTAAATGAACCAGATTGTCCCGACCACGCATCATCCACTGCCCCTTGCAATTCCTCATAAAACAATCCGACATCTGCTGTTCTCCCAAAACTCAAGAAGAACCGAATCCCCATAAACGCGACAACAATAAAAATAATTATCAAAAATATAGCAAACATCATACTAAACGGCATCCCCATTATCTGTTGTCCCCTTTTAGAACCAATCCTCTTCATAACAATCCAATGCAGAAGAGATTTATAAATTTATACAAACTTAAAACTGAATAGCCACAGCAGAAGTCACAAGTCCACTTCCAAAACTTGTCATAATAACCTTAGAACCTTTCTTAACAACGCCTTCTTTTCTCGCATCATCCAAAGCAACAAGACAAGTCGCCGAAGACATGTTCCCCGTCCTATCAATATTTCTATAAACAATCGAGCCATCTCTCGCAACACCCATTTCTACTTTATCCAAAATTCTCCCGTTCGCCTGATGAGGAATATAAACATCCGCACAATCCCATCCAACATCTTCTTTTAATTTCTTCACAGAAAATAACATTCCTTTAATTGCTTCTTTCATAACCTTCCTCCCTTCCGACATTCGCAGATAATTATTCTCATCACGAATTATCCAACTATCACGACCCTCATAAGGATTACTAATCGAATACTCTCTAATAATTCCCTTATTTCCCGTGATCGGAGTCAAAACAACTGCTCCAGCTCCAGCTCCAAATAAAAATTTATTTCGATCATCATCTTCAGTCATCCCCGAAACATCTTCGGCCCCTACAACTAAATAATTCCCTTTCCTCCGAAGAACCCGAGAATTGGCATTAATCATCCCCTTAACCGCCCCAGCACAAGCAACCGCAATATCCTCAGCCTCACATGAGAGCTCAATCCCATAATAATTTCCCAAAGCTCTCTGTATTTTACAAGCACCACTTGGAAAATTTATTTTCTCACTAACCGTCGCCAAAATTATTCCCACCAAATCCTTCGGGTCAGTTCCAGAATCATCAATCGCCTTAATCGCAGCAAGAGTTCCCATACTTGAAGGAGTCTCACCCCTAGCAGCATAATGTCTCTCGCGAATCCCTGACAACTCATAAATCTTCTCAGAAGTTATTTCCTCCCCATCCCCAATCCGATTTCCAAAACCATCATAAGCATAAAAAAGTCTCCCTTCAAAATCTTCATTTTTCACAACTTTCTCAGGCAGATAGGCTCCAGTTCCAGTAACTTCCAAATGGACATCTTCCATAAAAATAGACTAATAAAATCCTATTTAAGCATTATCGTTCTAAAGAAAATTCCGGCTCGGTCTAACGATAATTGAACAGTCGGCATCTTCGTTTCTAAATTCGTCCCGACACTTAATGTAATATGTCTTCTCTTCATTCCACTCCGCAACATGAACCGTCGAATTAGCGTAAGGCATCACTGTTCCTTCCTGGAAACTGAAATCACAATCGTCAAAAGTATAAACACATTCACTCTTCCGTACAGTCACCAATTTCAACAAATCGTCTTCTTCATAAACTCTCGCAACAACTGGCGCGTTCTCGTCAATATCCAGCTTGAAATTAAGAGTATCCTTCACAACATTTCCACCTTCATCAACACACTTAATATAATACTTGTGTTGTCCAGCGCCCAAATCTAATCTCTGCGTATGGATTCCATCAATAGTATTTGTATCAAAGAACTGAATATACTCACTATTCTTGTCTTCTGTTGCATAAAAGCAAACTGCCTGACCATCATTACATCCAAACAATGTCTCCGCGTATAACTCAACAGGCGCAGGATTAACCGCTCCGAAAATTGTCCCATTTGGTTGCAAGTTCTTCATCTTCAACCCAGTACTTCCCCGAAGGCTAAACTCATAACTCTCCTGATTTTCATTCCTATCATTATCTGGCTTACCTGGCTGGTCTTTACATCTAATATAGAATTTCGTCTCGTCTCTAGAAACTCCAGTCAAAACTGTCCTACATGTAAACAACTGAAGCGCGTTCATTTGGAATAATGCATTAGTGCAACTCATATCATTTTGCATACTATCATAATCCTGATCCTCCTTACTCCATCTACATTCTGCTGGCTCATTAGTATAGAACTCAACTTCCGCATTAGACTGTTCTTCTGCAACACAACCACCATTCAAAATCGAAGTCGCCTTAACTTCTGGAGCGGTGCTATCTGGCGTTGGGTCAATACAGAACTTCACCGCATACTCCGCATCATTCGCATTACCATTCGTATCTTTACATCTAATATAGAACAACCAATCCCTTCCATTCTCTAAGATGAAAGAGGCATTCGCTAACACTTCAGCTCCTGGAAGGGCAAACTGCTCGGAATGATTATAAGCATAAAAGTTACTTCCACCCATATACGCCGCCATATCATCAAACTTCAAAGTGTGCTTGAAATCAATCTTACATTGCGCTGGCTCATTAGTATTCACACCAAACTCAAGCGGAGTAAACGCTTTCAAACATCCATCACTACTATTCAAATTAATAATCGTAAATCCAGGTCCCGGTGGCGAGTTCTTAACATTAGTGTATTTATGGCCTTCTGTCAACTTCTCATCATTAGGCCTAATAACTGGCTGGTCCACATCATTCGGACGAACATTCACACAACGCTCTTGATCACTTCCACTATTAACAATTTCACAATTCTGTCCAAGCGACCGACATCTATATTCCGAACACGGCAAATTCTCATCATTACATACTTCACAAACATCTCCGCCCGTCGGCGCCTGCCATGGCATACAATTAAATTCAATAGTCTTTGTTTCAGTCTTTTTATACATCACAAGGAAAATTACAACTCCAATTACAACTCCAGTAAGTGCTGGGTTAACTGTCAAAAGATTAGTCGCAGGTGCTACAGTTGTACCTGGAGTCGAAGCAATCGTAGCAGCTTTAACTGCAGCCGCATTATAAATCGAAGCGGTCTTATACGCAAAAAATCCTGCACCCATTGCCATTGAAAGTGCATTAGTGTTCTTCTTATTTAATCCAATCATTGGTCCAATTAATTGTCCAGCCCCATAAGCAATTGCCCCCCACTGGAATCCAGAAAGAACAGCATTCGCCATCAATCCACCACCACCAGTAGCTGCAGTCATTTTTTTCGTCAAAAATGTCTTAGATAAAAAACTAGTTCCCTTTATTGGTACAAGAGATGTAGTCGCCGTAGTAATAGCACCAGGAACAACCTTCTCAACTCCCCCTTCAGCAACCTTCTCAACTCCCCC
>Ga0180009_10001821_pt1 | contig 25503 bp, 36 predicted proteins | sample OS_PC_MetaG_FD_123537 | JGI IMG/M metagenome (GOLD analysis project Ga0180009, IMG submission 123537) | Groundwater microbial communities from the Aspo Hard Rock Laboratory (HRL) deep subsurface site, Sweden - OS_PC_MetaG | ecosystem: Environmental > Aquatic > Deep subsurface > Groundwater...
AACTCCACCGTATTATCTGAGCCATGTTTTCCACAGCAGTTATCACAGTGATAAATTACACTGTTGTCTATCATTCTGATTGCCCTCATTTCCAAGTTACATTTTTTACAGAGCACTTCATTCACTCCTCCTTCTTTCCTACTGCTTTTTTCGGTTCACCCTTGCCCAATTCCACAAGATACTCCCTATGTTTATGCATCTTCTCAATCTTTTCCTTCATTTTCCCTATGCCCCTATCTACTTTTTCTATTTCCTTTTTGTAGTTTACCATTTTAATCATACTCCAAAATTGAATACCCCTCATCTTTATGTTTTCTGCTGATGTCCTCCCTCAGCTTCTTTTGTACATACCTGCTCAAGCTTATACTATGTTCCCTGAGCCATTGGTCTTGCTCTTTGGTTATGCTTACGCATCTTATCTTTGACACCAAAGGTATATAAATTTATATAATATATATGGTTTATCCTTGAACGGGGCTTTTCATATTCTCCTCATTAATGGGGTTATATGGGTCAGGTTGTAGTTTTTTGTTCCTTCGACTTTGGATTTGCCCTACAAGTGTTCTCTCCGTTTGACCAATACCATTATTATAATAATAGAACAATGCCTCTGCCAGTACTGAGGATTTACTACCCATTCCTGCACCTACCATAGCTTCTAATAACTTATCAGTATAAGTCATTAGATAAACTGTCAATGGTTTTTTCTTAAAGTCCCCGTATATTATACCCTCTTCTGTGTTCTCATCACCTGATATTGTTTCTGGTAATTGCTTATTAGTCATGTTTTGATATAATTGAATCATACGTTTTTTCTTTTCTTGGTCTATTACATTATCTAAGTAATGAGAAGTTGCCTTCCTTATAATTGATGACTTGCTTACTGCTATGCCCACACTTATTGCACAGCGTATTAAATGATTCAACTCAGTCGGTATTTGCAACGTTATCACAACATGGTTTTTTTTCTTATCGTTATCCATACATTCACCCAAACTTATATAAGTTTGCAAGCATATAAGTATTTCCATATTATTTTTCAATAACTCCCAATTTTCCAGCATTTATTGAGATAACTCGGTATAGTTAATAGTACATAAATATAACAGCTATACGGTCATACGTTATCTTATATTATTCTAACTCGATTAGAGGAAATCACTTTTTTAAGTATTCTTATATAACTATATAAGAACAATTACGTTCTGTAGGAAATTCTAAAAATAACTCCGATAACTCCCTTTTATATACGGTAGGAGTTATCTAAAATTGCATTATGATAACTCCGAATAATATGAAAATACTTATAGTGTATAAAACTTATATAAGTCAGGATTGTGAGAGATATACGCATATAGATGCCATTATATTAACCTCAATATAATAGGGATTGGGATAAATAAGTGGTGTTTTTTATCCTTTCTTTTCTTTATCCTTTTTTTTTACCCCACTTTGCCGTATGCATTTCAACCCTATTTTTTCGCCCTGATTTGCCCTCGGGCTACCGTCAATCGTTTTTCATGTCGACACCCTATGCGTGTGAGGAATTATATGATAAAGCTTAAAGTTAAATACCTATAAAACTAATAGAGGTATGAAAGGCAAGGAGTGGTTTTTTTTATCCAGCATACCTCCCTCCTGTGCCTTTCCTTTTTTTGGGTAAATAATCACAAATAATAAGATTTATATACCCCTAAGTATATACTGTATATAACCTGAGTTATACCCGACTATATGGTGAATAATATGACAAAAGAAGAAGACCCACAACAGCCATTCGTAGGGAAGAAAAAGACTATCAGACTCGGTGGAAGTCTTGCAATTGTTCTCCCTAAAAGTTTTATTGATACAAACAACATCAGTGAGGGGGATGAGGTTGGCCTTATTGCAGACAAAGATTTACTGATTACAACTGACGATACTATCATTGACAAGGTGAATAAACAATTGCATGAACAGGCACATAAGACCATCAGGGAATTTTTAGAAAACGGGGAAAGTGGTGAAGAAAAAAAGAAAAAGGAGCAAGAACAACATGAAGAGGCAAGCAAAGTTGGATGAGTTTGGGTTTGAGTTTGGACAACAAGGGGGTATGGGGTATGAAAATTCCTGATTACGCGAAAGAAAGAATATCAACATTGATGCAAAGAACTGAATCCACTGAGGAAGAACTCACAGAGGAATATGAGAAAATATTCCTTGATAAATTCATACAAAATGACCCGCAATTCAAAACTGATGAGGACAGATTAAGGTATGCATCTATGGTGTTGTGGTCAAGGTGTGTATCCAGACCTCCTGTCAAGGAATATGAGGTTATCCCAATAGGATTTTCCCCTGTTCGTACAACACGGGCAGGGGACACTATGTCAACCCTATTCGCACTGGTACGCATTGATAATATCATCGTACTCAAACGAATTGTATTCAAGGGGGAGTTATCTACTAAATACAGGGAAATCACACCCTTAGCCAAGTATAACGTGAAGCTTGGGCGATTTCAGAGTGGGGACTTAATAGCAGACTCCAGGGCAAGGTTTGAGAACCCTATTCGGTTGAAGCTCACCCCTCAGCAGATTTTGGAAAAACTTGAAGTCAAACATATAACAATTGAGCAAAGTTCAAAATTTCCCAGTGCAGTTGGGGATGACGGATATGTGGACGTAACTGATTGGAAAGCAATTCGTGGCATAATCATAAGAGCCAGCAGGGGGAAAAGAGAGGATGAATCAGAATGGGGGTTATATGTTATAGCTGATGAAACTGTCAAAGATGAACCCAAAATTACTTCTGATGGGAGGTATATGAATCCAGGGTTTACCTGTTGGGTTGCAACCGAAATGATGAATTATAGTGCTGAATCAGAAGCATATTTTGTGGGTTCTGTGCACCTCAACAAGAATGGAGAGCCTTTCATGAATGCATACCTCATTGTTCCAATATATGTCCGCCAGGAAAGTGATTGAAAATGCAATCTAACTACCTAATCACAGCAACGAAATGTCCAAAGTGTAAGAAGGAAGCGGTATTCCCTTACACATTCCTTACAAGGATAAATGATATGGACTGTGGAATCATATCAGTTAAGTGTGATAATTGTGGGTGGAAGGAAGATAGAGATAAGGCAAGGGAGAGATGGATAAAGCATTTGGTAGAGGGTTAAATATGATTGAAACCAAAGATGTGAAGGAAATGGAAGAAAAAGAAGTTATAGTAAAGAAATGGGAGAAAACAGGTAATAAATTGAGCCTGCTGAGAGTATTTTTTGAAGCAGATGTAGAATCAGGTCAATATGACGAGTTTAGGAAAAGACTCAATGAAGTTTTCTCACATTGTTATCGTTCTAAGTTGCATGAGTGTGAAACATTTTATGAGGATGAGATGATACCTTTGGATGAAAGGGTGTGATTGATAATGTACAATAAAAATAAGGGGGTATAAAAATGGCAGGACTTGAAGACGTATTTGATGAGTTCAAAGGGGAAGAAGGGGAGAGTATAGAGACTGAAAAAGAAGAGCCTAAGCCTGTGGTTGAAGAAAAACCAACAGTTGAAGAGCCAAAGGTTAAGCCCATACCTCAAGAGGTCAAGGTTATACCAAAGGCTAAATCCAAGGGGATACAAGAGGCTACTGGGTTGGGAAAGGATGTTTACACAATCTTTGGGGAAAAAGGCAGGGGTAAAACACGGTTGGCATTCTCTTTCCCTGGGAAAATTGCATGCCTAAGCTTCGACAAGAAAAGTATCAATATCAAAGTAAATGAATTTGATGATAATCCTCGGATAAAGGTTTATGATGTATTGGGTGTAGTGGATTATAGCACCCCTGTTGAATGGTTAGAAAGTAGTGATACTGCATTCAGAGAACTGCAAACACTTATAGATTCTACCATCAAAAATTTTGAGCCCGATTGGATAGTAATAGACGGGTCAGAGATTTTTCAACAAATGTGTGAAATGGTAATGAGATTTAGGAATAACTTAGGGGCATTTCAAGGAATTGCTAATAAAAATATATGGAAAGAAAGAAAATTATATATGAAACAGATTCATAAGAAATGTTTGGATGTTGTTAAGTACGGGCTGATTTACACTACTTATGTTGACATCAAGGAAATCATAAAAGATGGTGAAATAGTAAGTAAAACAGAACATCCAAAGTGGGCGGATATTGTGCTATTTGAGACTGATATTACCTTGAGGGTGGATTCTGAACAGGATAAGAGTGGAAGGAAGTTTAAAGCTACAGTTTGGGACAGTAAGACTAAAAATATCAAAACAGGTATGGAAAAGGACATTACAGGAAAAGGTATTGAGGTTTTAATGGATTTGAAAACATGAACAAAGAACATTTGAACTGGAAATCTTTGAACGGTGAATGCTTGTACAAGGTGTTTGGACAGGCGATAGACGATTTTACAAAAAAACATAATGTAAAAAGTGAGGATACCGTGATAGACCTGCTTGAAGCAGAGTTGGAGTTCAGACATAAGTTGGTAAACAAATATAAGTTTTGTGATTACCTTAACCAAGTAAAAGAAGAGATAACTGCTCGCATTGAGGGAAAAACCAAAGAGGTGATTAAATGAAAATAGTTGTAGAACCTGAAAGGTTCAAGAAGTTTTTAGGGGCTGGGCTAATGAGCAAGACTGGAACTTTGATAGACACAATAACAGCAAAGTTCAATGAAGGTGGAGTCTTGATAAAAGATGCAGGGCTTCAAATTGCTGCGGTTTATGGAGTGTTCTCAAAGGAATACTTTTTGGAATATAAATCCGAAGAAGAGAATGTACCTTTGACGGCAACACTCTTAGAACAGCTGAATAAAGGATTTAAGTCTGAGAAAATTTCAGTTGTTACTGAAGACGGAAACATAAAAATCAAGGGGGGGCAGGAAAAATATGAAGAACCTTTATTGAACGCAGAAGAAGGGAAGTTCCCAGTTGAGATGAAATCGGAAGAAATAGGGTTAGTCCCTGTGAACTTAAAGAAACCGAATGCTGTTGTATTATTGGAAAAAGGCTCTCTTGATTTGCAAACTGCTGAACAATACCTATTTGAAAGCAATGGAAAGGATATAACAGTTACAATCGAAGGAGTTGGGAAATATACTAAGTCCATAAAACCAAGAAAATCTACTGCTTTTGATGAATTGCGAGTAAAGTTGGATGGAGAATACTTTTCACATATAGCAAACAATCTTAGTGAAGATGTGTGGGTGAGCATCATGGAGAACGCAATAGTGTTCTCAGAAAAGACTAAAGACTACCAGTTGACATATCTCTTGGCAACAATCGAGGAGTGAGAATGAATGGAGTTGGACTATACTACCCGACTGTTATTTTCACCCTTTCTCGATAGAGAAGTGGCCAATCCAAAAAGGGCAGTCATAAATACCGAAAAAGAATTTGTTGACTTTATAGAGATGAACAATGGCAGAAAGGATTGTTATGCCTCATTATATACTTTGGGTGGAACAATAAATAAGATTTTTTGGGATTTAGATGGGAAAAATGCCTTGAAGGATGCAAAGGAATTATATTCTTTTTTTATCTCAAAAAACTATAAGGCTATCCCAATAGCATCAGGTAAAAAAGGGTTCAATATACACCTTATTCTCAGACCAATAGAATACTATGACCTCCCTAAGAAACTTTTAACCAATGCGTATCTTTCCATTATTTCAGATGTGTTTGGGGAAAGGGAGAATACTGTTGACCCGCATGTAATTGGAGACCTCCGAAGGGTGTGTAGAATACCAAACACTCTACGACCTCCAAATAATTCATGTTGGTGTACTTATTTACCCCCCGATAAATTTTTGAATATGAGTGATGAGAATGTAGCTGAACATATTAAAAGTCCAAAGACTTATAGTTATGATAATGGAAAATACCTTCCTGTTCTAACGGACTTTAAGTATGAAGGGAGAGAAGTCAATATTTCATATAGTGCAATTCCTGCGGGAACAGGGGAAATAGGAGATGGTAATCAATACTTGAAAAACATTCTTAGACCATGTTTGTATAGGTACATACGTTATCAAAACCCTTATCATTTTATCCGTGTCGCTACTACAATTGATTTGTTGGATGTGGGGTGTACAGAACATGAAATTTTGAAGATATATTCAATGCTTCATTGGAAAGACTTTGATGCTAATATTACCAAGTATCAAATTGATACTTGCAAATACCTTAGAAAATACAGTTGTAAAAGACTTAGAGCCAAGGGAATAAAGGGGTGTTGTCATTGAGTGAGCTTTTGGAACTTATTGGAAGGAAAAAGCTTGACCATTGGTGTTATTTTGAGGATACCTTAGAGAAATGTATGATAAGTAAGTCAATATCCAATGAAAAAATTAAAAAGTTGGAGTTGCGTCATCTTGAGAACATAAAAAAGAATAACAGGAGGATTTAAGTGCCTCCAATATATATTCGTGGGGACTACCAATCGTGCCCTATCCCAATATCATGTGACCCATATACGATTTGTTTTTATAAATGTAAGTATTGCTTTATTCTTGAAATGTATGGAGGTTTATTAAAAAAGCAGGCAGAAAAAGGGATACAACCATATCCTACTGAACCATTACAGAGGATTCTGAAAAGGGCTTTTAGTAAAAAGGAGAGTAAAAACCCAGTTGTTTTAGGACTGAGGGCAGGGTTGCCTGTTATTGTAGGAAGGAAGTGTGAGCCATTTTGTCCCTTGGAAAATGAGACAAAAACCACAGTCAGGTTTTTGAGATTGTTCAAAGAGTATGGGATAAAAGTTGTGGTTGAGACAAAGTGTACCCCAAATATTGATGAGATTTCTGAGTTAGTGGATGGGGTGTTAGTATCCGTTATGTTTGGGGAAGAAGTTTTGCACGATAACTTTGAACCGAATACACCAAGTTTCGCAGATAGGTTTAAGTTTGCAAAACAGTTGAAGGAAACAGGATTATGGGTGGGACTTTGTGCTGAGCCTGTGATGATGGGAATTAATTCATCAGAGCAACAAATTTCAGAATATGCAAACAATGCATTCGATGTATTCCCTGACCATATAGTATTTGGTGATTACAGGGTTCATAACCCAAAAATTGCATATAGGAATTTCTCACAAAGTGGGTATGACTTTTTAGAAGTTATTAGGCAGAAAATAAATTGGGTCAAAACTGCAGAATTTATTTTCAAAACTTTCAGGGAGCAAGGATTAAAATGCAGTACCACGGATTGGGTTAATTTTACCTTAAAAAATGATACTGAAGCTTGTTGTGGGGATAAGTTTGGTTTCCATAAATTTACATTTCAAAGGGCATTAAGGATACTCAATGAAAAGGGGGAAGTTCAATGGAATGATATGGTTAAGAATAATGTGTTTGGGGCATCATATGAGAATAAATTTAGGAATATTTGGAATGGAAAAAAAGGTTATTATTGTTTGAAAGATGTAGATGGAATAGTGAGTTCTCATTGTAGGGGGGATGCAATATATTGTACGGGTAAAAAGGGAAATTCAAAGAAAGTGGGTGCTAAAAATTTATGGGAGGTATTTAGCAAATGTTAATATCAAAAATAGAAAAGTATAGAGTTTTTGATGATGATATATTTGTAATAAGAGAAGACTTATGTAGTCCCTTTCCTGCTCCGAACAATAGCAAAGTTATAGGATTAGAACAAAAATTAGAAACACTCAGAAAAGAAGGGCATCATGTGATTGCTACGCAAAATACAAGGATAAGTCGTTTGGGTTGGGGAATAAGTTGGTTGTCCAAAAAATTTGATTTAGTTCACTATGACTTCTATTCTGATGCTGGTAAAAGGGGAGTTCCCTTTTTTCAAAGAATGAGCCAATCATTTGGAGGAAAAATAATACCATTAAGAGGTAATCATAGTCGAATCTTTGGAGCTATGGTAAAGCAATGGTTGAAGAAACACAAAATAAATGCTTATATGTTACCATTGGGATTGAGTATGCCTGAAGCTGTATTTTCACATTCAGAGTTAGTTAGGGTATTGCCTTCCGATTTGTTACAAGGAACTTTTATAGTGCCTGCAAGTAGTGGAACAATAAGTGCTGGAATAATTTATGGGGTTGCTTTGAACAATTACAGAACCAATGTAATATCAGTATTTTCCTCAAATTTTAAAATATCACGTCATAAGAAAATTCTCAATATGATATTAGACACGGATATAAAAAATCATTTATTAAGTGAAAAAGCCATAAGAAAAATTTTTTCTAAAAAGCATTGGGATGAAGTTATATTAAATCGTCGTTATGGAAAAGTAGAAAAAATACTTACGCCATTTCCTTGTGATGTTTATTTAGACCGTCCAGCTTGGAAATGGATGATTGAAAATATAGGGGTATTGAAAAAACCTGTGGTCTTTTTGAATGTAGGGGGAGAATGGAATCCATTTAGTGGAATTAATAATGGGTTAAGAGGGGATGGATTAACATCAAAAGAGGAGGTTAATAAATACCTTGAAAAGTTAGGGGGTGTGAAAGTTGATACAAATTAGGTTAGCCTTAAAAAATGATTTGGATTCAGTAAGAAAAATATATCGAAAAACTTTGGATAAGCATAGGTTTATTAGTACTGATTCACATCAGCAAAGTATTGAACACAAAAAAATCTGGGTAGTTTATGATGATGAAGACTTAGTCAAAGGATATATTAAAGTAATTATAAATGGTTATGACATAAAAATTAGTGAGTTAGCAATATTTCCTGAGGAGCAAAATAAAGGGTATGGAACAACTATGGTGAGATTTCTTGTGGATAAATTTCCTAAGAAAAGTTTGTGGGTTGAGACCAATACAGCTAATAAGTTCTATGAAAATTTGGGGTTTGTGAAAACAGGAATAAAAACAACAAAAACAAAGAAAACTTTGAGTATTTATAGACTACAAAGAGGTGGTTTGTTTGAAAATATATGATACCTATACGAAATACCATGGGAAAATTGATTTCCGAAAGATTGTACCAAAACATACACCATTGTTTGAGATTGAGCAGAAGAAAGATTTTAGTCGTCTAACAAAGTCTCATGTAAGAAAAAACAGCTTGCAAGTGTTAAATTTATTTACTGAAAAGTTTGAAGGAAGGGATAATCCAATAGGTGAGTTTAAATCAATACTTGAGCTGAGCACAAGAGCACCTTATTGTCCTTGCCCGTTTGTGCTTGATACTATGATGGGGGTATGTTCGTATAGTTGTATTTATTGTTTTACCTCATTGACCATTTCAAGTCTTATGACTGCATTTTTTGACGGGGAAAATATCTTAGCACCAAGGTATGCAAGTCCTGAATATGTGAAAAATTATTTAACAGAGGTGTTAAGAGCAAGAGATTCTGAACCATTTGAGAGGCTACCAGAAAATGACTCATGTGGTAGCACAACGGACATCAAATCACTCAAAAAGGCATCATCGCAAAGGATACCTTTGCGGTTTGGAACAAGAAGTGAGAATTTTCTACCAGCAGAGAAAATTAAGGGGTCAGCATTGACTGCTCTCGAGGTTATAAAAAGTTTTGACTATCCTTTAATTATCAATACAAAGTCAGACCTCATTTTACAAGAACCGTATTTCAAAATTATTTCAGAAATGGGAAAAAATGTAGCAATTCAAGTAAGTGTAATACATATGGATGATAACATATCAAAAAAATTAGAACCTGGAGCACCCAGTCCCACTCAACGTTGGGAGGTATTAAAAACTTTCAATCAAATAGGTATAAACGCAATGCCAAGAATGGAACCATGTGCTGAGTTTTTAAATGCTGATGATGAACATTTAATAAGATATTTTGATAAGGCAAAGGAAAGTTGTTGTAAGAGCTTTATGGGGGATTTGTATCACCATACCGTTTCAGCCACAGAAATACAACGAATGTTTAACAGAGAAGGTTTTGATTTTGACCGTATGTGGGAGGCTACTGCGGAATATCAAATTTTAGGCAGTTATTCAATGGAAAAGGCTATGTATTATGCCAAAAAAAATGGGCTTAAAGCAGGTACATTTAATTTTCACAGTTTACCTTGGATGGATAGCCAAGTGTGTTGTATGGTGTCTGACCAATTCAAAAATTGGAACAAATACTCAGCAATTCACTTTATGAAGAATGAGTTGATTGAGGGGAATAAGATGGGATTTACTGAGTTTGATGAGAAATATTATGGCTATGAACTTCATGGGGGGATTAGGAAACGGTTGAGGCAGGTATGGGATTATAAGATAAAAAATTGCTTTAACTTTGATTTTTGTGAAGGTGTAATACCCATAGGAAAAGATGATGATGGACATATTATTTACAAATTTGACTCTTCTCGGATTGGAGAAGGATACGAGAACATAATAAAAACATGGGGTGATAAAAATGTTGAAAAAACTACTTGAATTGGGAAAAAGTGCGAAAGCATTTGCTGGGAGTACATTAGGGGGATTGATAGAACTTGATGGAGACATTGCGTATCTTACAAATTCAAAAAGGTCTTCAGTTTATAAGTTGAAGTTTCCAAGTCATATTGGGAGTGGTGTTTTTTATTCTGGTGAAATACCATCAGAGGCAAATAAAGTAGAACTGAGAGATGAGAAGGTATTGGTAGAGTTAAAAAAAGGGGGGGTAATACAAAGGCTTTTTGTTCCCTGTAAACGACCAATATCTGAAACGGTTAATAAAATATTGGACAAATACAGAACCACTTGTGATATAAGGGTTGAACAAGAGTGGTTAGGAAATATAAGACCTGATTTTTTGTTTTTGAGTATGTCAGTAAAAAATAATAAACTTATTACTAATCAAAAAAGAAGTGATGGAACTGTTGAGTTTGAGAACGAGTTTCCTTTGAATAAGGGCTTAGTAGAAAAAGAGTATCCAAATACTGGTGGAATTGCTATATTTTCATCAGACTTATTTTTGTTGAAACCATTCGTAAACGAGATATTTATATCATTGAATGAAAATACCCCACTATACCTAAGCACAAAAACTATTTTTGGTTCTGACTTAGAGGGGGTAATATCAAATTTGAGGTATGAGTGAAGGAGGTGAGAAAATGAACACTGAATTGGGCGGAGGGAAATCTTTGAAGAGGAGTTGGAGTGCAGAAGAAATAGAGAACACTTTGAGAGAAGATGAGGAGAAAAAGAAGGTCAAACAAAGAAAGTTGGGGGATTAGGATGATAGTAAGGCTGAGTTTAGAGTACAAGGATATAGTTGAGGAAATATTCAAAGAGGATAAATCAAAAAGTTTCTACCACTATTTTCCTTTGTTGTATGCTATTGACCAATCTACAGAATCCATTTTCATAGACAGTTATTGCGACGGTGTGGTGTGGAGCAAATACCCAACAGAGTTGTACTATATTTTTGATGGGGAAATACCAGAAACAGTCGAGAAAGTTTTAATATCGGAAAGAAAATCCCCATGGGGTTGGATTGATGAGATATATGACGTCAACTTTATATTTGATATAGACACTACTGTTGATATAAAAAATTTTAGAGATAATATAAAGAAGTTTTTACATCAAAATCCTAATATAGAATATATTCCAGCCACCCAAGAAATGGCAGTTGAAATGGTCTCGGATTGGTATAAGAAACGCCAAAATGGTGGCGTGAGTTATACCGACTTTGGGTACACTTATTGGTTAGCAAAAAACTTCCAAATATTTGAAGACATAAGGGCAAGAGCAGTGATATTGAACGGTAAAGTATCTGCGATTAGTATGTGGGGAAAATTGGACAACAATATTGGGATTCACCTAATTTGTAAGGACAGGGGCATTCCTTATCTTCAAGATTACACTCGTTTTCAAACATATAATGAAATGAAAGATATAGGGCTTAAATATGTGAATGACGGAAGCGATTGCAGTCAAGAAGGGATAAGGGTATATAAGCAAAAATTAAGACCTAAGTTCATTATTCCAATATATTCTTGGATTAAGGTGGTGAAATGATTTATAATTTTATTACAGGCAATTATGATAAAGACCATATTAATATTTATGCAAGGGAAGAGAATGGGGAGAAAAAGAAGTTTGAAATACTTGGATTTAAACCCTATTTTTTTGTACCTGATAAGGATTATATTCCCCATAATAATAATACCGTCAATGTGGAGGATTCAGATGTAGTGAGTATTTATGGCGAAAAACTGAAAAAAATAACTATGAGGACTCCTACTGATGTACGAGATTTTAGAGAGAAATTTGTAAAACACTATGAGGCAGATATAAGGTTTGTGAGGAGGTTTTTGATAGACACAGGCATAAAAAATTATTTTAGGATTTTGAGAGACCGTGAAACTATACATTATACTGATTTAGTCCCAGAGGAGTCAAACAAGGAATATACCCCTATTGTTTGTTTTATTGACATAGAAGTTAAGTATTCAGGGAGATTTCCCAACCCAAAACACGCACAAAATGAGATAATTTGTGTTACGGTATATGACACTGATAATAGAAAATACCTAACAGTGGTTATGGAGGATATAAAAAGGAAAGAAAAAATTAAGGAGGATGAGTTTGTTCTAAGAGTTAAGAAAGAGGTGGATATCATAAGACTTTTGAAAGACATAATAGAAAAAATTAACCCAGATGTTTTGACAGGGTGGAATGTTAATTTTGATATTGAATATCTTATAACAAGGGCAAAAAAATACGGGATTTATATTGGTTTTGATGGTATTTGTATTCATGATTTGTTATCGTCATATAGGAGGTTGTATAAGAAAGGGAGTAACAGATTGAAGGATGTTGTGATAGAAGAAGGCATAACTCAAGATGTGGTCAGTAAAGAATACCATAAGGAGTGGTTTGAGAGAGATAAAGAAAAGTTAATAGAATACAACAGGGCTGATGTAAAATATTGTGTACAGTTGGATGAAAAGTATAAATTAATATCATTCTTTTGGAGATTAAAAACATTCATAGGGTTGGAATCAATGGGGGACACCCTTTATCATGGGGTGCTTATAGATACAATACTTTTGCGAAAGTATAGCGGAAAGAAAATATTACCATCAAAGATAGCTCGGGAAGATGAGGAAACTTATGAGGGTGCTTTTGTTTTAAGTCCCCCGAGGGGGTTGTTTGAGAATGTTACAGTATTTGATATGTCAAGATATTACCCTAATATAATCGTGGCATTGGGTCTTAGCCCCAATAACGATGGGGTTGTACCTGATGTGTGTTTGGAGCTAATGGAGGAGAGAGAACGATATGATAAAATCTTAGCGGAGATGACGATAAATACGCCAGAGTATGAGGTAATCAAAGGGAAACAAACAACCGTTAAGTATCTCTTAAACGCAGTGTACGGGTATTTCGGCTCTCCGAGTAGCAGACTGTTTATGAAAGAAATAGCATCAAAGGTAACAGAGGTTGGGAGGGAAGGATTGTTATTCATCAGGCAACAGGCGGAGGAAAAAAACTATAAAGTCCTATATGCAGATACTGATAGTATTTTTATACAATCAAACTTAGAGGAATTGGATAGTTTAGAAAGATGGTTGAATAGTGAATTAGAAAGGTTTTGTGAGGAGAAAGGAATTAAAAGGAGATTAACTTTAAAGTGTGACAAGTTCTTTTCACGGGTGCTCTTTACTGGTGTTAAGAAGAGATACGCAGGGCTTGTGAGTTATGAGGGGGGGAAGAAAGTAGATTACACTCATATCACAGGATTTGAGTTTGTACGACGGGATGCCTCGAAATTAACCCGAGCATTACAAAAAGATGTATTTGATATGATACTCAGGGGTAATACAGGTGATATTATAAATAGAATTAGAGAGGTTGAAAAGAAAATCAGAAATAAGGAAACACCTTTGATGGATATTGCCATACCAAAAACATTGGGAAAAAATCTCAGGGATTACGGCAAAGGAAAAGGGGGAGGTATCCCCGACTATGTTCGAGGGGCGATATACTCCGCAAAAAACTTCAAATTGAATATAAGAGCAGGGGATATGGTTAGGATGTTGTACGTCAAAAGGGTTCCAGGATATCCCCCAACAAATGTTGTTTGTTTTTTGGATGAGGGTAATTTACCCAAAGATTTGGTAATAGACTACGAAAAAAATATAGATAGAACAGTAAAGATGAAGGTGGAGGACTTATTGGGTTTGGTAAATATTAGTTGGGGGCATGTAAAAGGAGATACTAAAATCACTAAAATCAGGGGGTTATCAGAATGTTTTTTGTAGGGGAAGGGGGTGTTTGAATAATGATGTTCATAGACACCAGAGAGAAAAGGAGTAGAATCCCTGTATTGTTAGAAAAAATGAATATCCCAATTACATATACCGATTTAGAGGTTGGTGATTATATTATTGGCGATATTTGTGTAGAAAGAAAGGAAATAAATGATTATATAGGTTCACTAAGCTCAGGGCATTTGGAGGAGCAGTTATACAATATGAGTGTTAATTTTAATTTATCATATATACTAATAGAGGGTATAATAAGTGAGGCATTGATGTATAGGAAGATGAAGAGAGCACCACTCATATCAAGTTTGGTGGGATGTAGCTTAAAAAGGGCATCCGATGGAAAACAAGGAAGAATAAATACTGTGAACCTTGAGAATGCCTATGATACTGCTCTTTTTCTTAAATTTCTTCATAACAGATGTGTTAGTAAAGACGAAATAAGGTTGCCAAGAATAAAAAAAGTGTCCCATTCAAACACAGACAGGCTTTTATATATTACATCCTCAATCCCAGGCATTGGACATAAAAAGGCTGAGTTGTTTTTGAGTAGGTTTAAAACTATCAAAGGGTTTACGAACGCTACCGTTGAGGAGTTGATGGGGGTTGATGGGATAGGAAAAAAATTAGCACAAAAAATTTTTGATATACTAAATAAAGAATTTGAAGGAGGTGAGGAAGAATGCTCGCAGAAAAATATAGACCAAAAAGTTTAGATGAAGTTATAGGGCAAAGTGAGATAGTAACAACAATCAAAAATATAGTAGCAAGAAAAGAACTACCGCATATGTTGTTTGTGGGTGCTTCAGGTTGTGGTAAGACTACAGTAGCTGTTTGTATAGCTCACGAAGTTTTTGGTGAAGATTGGAAAGATAATTTTAAAGAGCTCAATGCAAGTGATGATAGAGGTATTGACGTAATTCGTCAAAAAATAAAGAGGTTAGCGTCAATCAGAGGTAGGAGAATAATTCTTTTGGATGAAGCAGATAATATGACGATTGATGCAATGAACGCACTCAGGAGGATTATGGAAAAGTCAAAGGGTACAACTTTAATTTTGACTTGTAATCATGAATATAAGATTATAGACCCAATAAAGAGTCGTTGTGTAATCTATCGTTTCAAAAAACTTTCAGATGAGGAGGTACTTAGAAGGATTTTGTCAATATGTCAAAAGGAGAATTTTAAAATTGACGCAGAAGCCAAAAAGGGGTTGATAAGATTAGTCCAAGAATCAAAAGGGGATTTAAGACGGGCTATAAATACTCTTGAAAAATTAATAACAGAAAAAGGGGAGATAACGGTAAAAGATGTTATAATGTTAGGGGGAAAGCCAGAATTTGTAAAGAATGCAGTCAATTTGGCAATCGGGGGGGACTTTGAAAAAGCAAAGGACATGTTGGAGGATGCATACCTAAATTCTAAGTTCGATGGTGACGGCATAGTCCGAGAACTCTATGACACAATAGGTCAAATTCAAGATAGGGAAATAAGAATACGGTTGTATTGTCGGTTGTCCGATACGGAGTACAGGCTCAAAATAGGTAGTGATACTTTAATAGAGCTAATGGGATTTCTAAGCTATGTATGGGTAGTTCCCCATTTGAGAAATTGCCCAGCATTGGATAGGAGTTAGGACAATGGAAATTGATATTGTTAGCCCAAGTGAGTTAAACTCATTCTCTCAGTGCCCCAAAAAGTGGTATTTGGGAAAGATAGGGAGAACGGGAATAGCAATAGATGATAGTCATATGATTTTTGGAAGAGAAGTTCATAAGGTAATAGGGTCTTATTTTTCGAGGATTTCAGATAATCCTACTGACGATGAGATTGACTACCAAATTGATGAAACTTTTCAAGAAGAATTGAGCCTAAAAGATGGGAGGTTTAATCAAAAATTACAGAGAATTATTTCTAATTTTAAGGCATTTGAGAAGGAACGGAGAAAAAAGTGGAAGGTGTACAGACCTGTATTTGTTGAGAGGAAAGTGGTGTATAAACCCTTTAAGGGGGTTGTTGATTTTTATGGATTGAATGATGGTGTGGTGATAGATTGGAAGACAGGAGGGTCGGCAGAATTATACGACTCTGAAATTAGGCAAGGAAATGTATATAAGTTCTTGTTGGAGAATAATAGTTATCCTGTGAAGAAAATATTGTTTTGTTTTTTGGACTTAGGCAGGGCTTTGGAAGTCCCAATGACAACAGTCGGTTGGGTAATGAAGGAATATAATAACATGGTTGATATGGTTAGACACAACCAATTTCCAAAAAGGGAAAGCAAATTGTGCGAACAATGGTGTCCATATATCTTGGATTGCCAATTTTGTAAAATGTGTTTGTGGGAGGGAATGTGAGTGATATCCGAAAAGTACATTCCAAATGAAAGTGAATTCGTAGGGAACATTGATGCTGTTAAAAAACTTGAGGGGTGTATTAATAAGAGAACTCCTTGTATCTTATATGGAGCTCCAGGGATAGGAAAAACATCGTCAGTTTATATGTTGGCAAAGAAGTTAGGATATGAAGTCATAGAGGTAAATGCAAGTGATGAGAGGAGTGAAAAGGAACTGCTTGATATTTTAAGGAGAGTTAGAATGAGGAGTTTTGTCCCAATAATCTACCTATTTGATGAGATTGACGGGATTAAGAATAGCAAAGTGTTTGAAGATATAATAGGGAATACCCACCATCCTATTGTATCTGTTGCCAATGAGTTGTGGCGAGTACCCAGCAGAATATCAGAAAAATGTGAGGGAATAAGGTTTTATGCTCCAAATATTAGGCAAGTTTTAGACCGAGCAAAAAGTATAGCACAAACAGAAGGGGTGGAATCAGCAAAGTACGATAATGTAAGCACTGATGTACGGAATAGTATAATATCCTCAATTTATGGAGGTGAGGGTTATGATACAATAGATAATTTTTCAACCGTGGAATCTATATTAAAGGGTAAAGATATTAAAGATGAGGATGTTATGAGGGATATAGGAATATGGTTGTTGGACAACATACCTAAGTTTTACTTTGGGAAGGACTTGTTTGATGCCTATGAGACTCTTCGTGTGTATGGATTGATAAGGAATAACGGGGTTTTGAAGTGTTTAAAGCAAGGAAGTGGAGGAAAGGTTTCATATCCTCGGTATTATAAGCGAAAGAAAGCTTTTCAAGGGGGTGGGGTGGGGGATGGGGTTTATTGAGGATTATCAAAATTTTATTCTTGAGCACATACCAACATCAGATGATTGGGCGGAAAGCATAGCGACCGCAATACTTTCAACAGTATTACCAAAACAAAAAATCCTATCACGGATGGGTGCTTTGAGGTTAAATGTATGGTTTTTAGATATAGGTGCATCGGGGTTAGCTTACAAGTCCCTTCCTCTTCGGTATTTTGCCATTCCTACATTGGAAAAAATCTCAGAGAATTTAAATGTTTCTTTGATTTTACCGAGCCGTTTCAGTGTAGAAGGGATGATTGAGTATTTGTCTCAAACACAATCTCAAGGATTATTGATAAGGGATGAATTCACTGGAATGTTCAAAGAGAGTGGAAAGCAATATCTACAAGATATAATGGAATTTATGAGTGAGTTATATGATGGAATGATGCAAAAAAGATATACAAAAAAGGCAAAGTTAGAGTCCACAAAGAGGGTTTACGTGTCAATGATTTCAGCGACTACTCCTTATCTTTTTAAGATTTTGAAACCTGAATTTTTTGTACAAGGAACGGGAAATAGAATATTATACATATATACGGATGCAAGTAGGATTGGGGGAATAAATCCAGATGACTTTTTCTTTGGAATACGGAAAGAAGAGGAAAAAGAAAATCAAATACATAAATATTCAAAATTATTATTGTTGTTGCTCAATAAAACTAAAATAAGAAATCTAAGCCCAATGAAAGAATCGGGAGAAAGATGGATAGAATATAAAATATCGAAGGATACGGAGGCTAAGAAACAATTTACTCAAGACTTTTATGATTTAGGGTATTCGTATATTGCTCGTATGCCAGAGATGGTGTTAAAGTTATCGGGGTTATATGCTGTTAGCAGGTCTTATTCTACCTTATCCCAAACTAATTTAGAGGAGTTGATAATTAATGAAGAGGATATAGATTGGGCTATAAAAAAAGTCGAGAGACATTATGGACATTTCAACAAGCTATTACAACTGTGGAGGACAAGACCAGAACCACTTGAACCAAAAACAATGGAAGAGCAAACGAACTATGTCTTGGATTTATTACAAGGGAAGCCAAATGGGGCAACATGGGGTGAGCTCAGAAAAAGTGTTAGATGGGATATAAGAGTATGGAAAGAAGTGATTAAATACTTATGGGATACTGACCAAATAAGGGCAGGTTTTAAGAGTAGCCCAACAAAAGGGGGAAGACCTGTTATAATAATTTTTCATAAAAAGCACCCTGTTACGGGTGTCCAAACAACAATCGATGGTTGGGAAGCCTTGATTTACAGACTTGGGTTGGAGTGAAATATGGCAACAACCAAATTAGATAGAGTCGGGGAAAGTTTTATAAAACTTCCAAAAAAATTTTATGATAACGCACAAATAATTTATATTGCACGTCTTGAAGGATTGGATTCTAAGTTTGGGTTCAAAAGGGTGTTCCTTAAAAGAGTGAGGGGGTTGTCTGGTTTTTACCAAACAAATGATTTTATTCTTGGTATGTATTACGAATTTAGGTATATTACATTGCCAGGAAACGTAAAATGTAATGATATATTTAGGCTCAAAGATATATTGTTTGATAGTATTGTTTTCGAGACGGTTGATGAAAAAGAAGTAATACAATCCTTTGATAAGCAAAAAATGGCAGGGGAGAATATGCCACATGCTATAAAGTTAATTAGGGAAGCAATAACCCTTGTTGGGGTAAAGAATGTAAAAGAAATAGTCAAACAAATTGAAGAAAAAAGAACAGTAGAGATTAAACCACAAATAGTCAGGAGGATAGAAATAGAGGAGAAAAAATGAGCAAACTTATACATAAACTTTTCCCGAAAAAGGACGAGAAATGAACAACTATATTATACTCGGAGGTATGTGATATGAAAACCATAAGATTGTCGCAAAGGAACTGGGAGATAATGAGGAACATAAAAGTGGGACACGGAAAAAGGAATATGGATGAGGTTTTTTCTATGCTCTGGTCTGAACTTGTACGAAGGGCTGGTATAGAAGTGTTATATGAGAGGATGAAAAATGGAGGGAATTAATATGAAAATAACCATAAAATGGATTGGTGAAGCCCACGAGGTGGACTTCAATGGGTGGCAAAGAATATGGGAAAATTTACGGGTAGGAGATAAAATTGAGATTATAGAGGTGAGAGTATGATAGAAAACTATATTAAGGCAGGGTTTCCCCTACTCTGGGTACAAACTGCGGAGTATGGGAGGGCAATTGACTCAATGACGAAAGAAATAGAGGGTTATAAGTTTGCGAGTTGGGATGTGGACAGGGGATTCATAATGGACGGTCAGGTCAGGTCAGCACCCGACCCCTTGGAGCCAATAAAGTGGATTATTGGGGCAGGTGAGAATACAATTTTGTACTTAATTAACTACCATCAATTCATTAAAAGCCCTGAGATATTTCAAGCTTTGTTGAATAGTTTGGATAACCTAAAAAGCAGGGGGAAAGCTGTAGTGATAATATCCCCAGTTAGGAATATCCCAATAGAGCTTGATAAGTATGTTACTGTTCTTGAGTTTTTTCTGCCCTCAGAGAAAGAGCTGGGGGATTTAGTCAAGAGTATATCAGAAGGAGCAAGTATAAAACCCCCAAAGGGGGAGGCTTTGGATAAAGTTGTCCAAGCGTCTTTGGGTTTATCATATTTTGAGGCAGAAAATGCTTTCGCTTTGTCTTTGGTAACAAAAAAGAAGTTTGATTGTGAGGTAATAGCCTCGCTGAAAGCTCAGATAGTTAGGAAGTCGTCAAGCCTTGATATTTCAGACTTCAAGGAGGATATGAAAGGATTGGGGGGTTTGGATAACCTCAAAGAGTTTGCGTTAAAAATAGCAAATTCTAAGTTAGCGAAGGGGTTACTCCTGCTTGGAGTTCCAGGGACGGGTAAAAGTCATTTTGCCAAGGCTTTGGGAAGGGAGCTTGGCATACCTACTTTGAGCCTTGATTTTGGGAGGTTATTTGGTTCGTTGGTTGGTGAGAGCGAAGAAAGGGTTAGGGAAGCACTGAAGGTTGTTGATGCCATGCAACCTTGCGTGTTATTCATTGACGAGATAGAGAAGGGGTTGGGGGGTGTTGAATCATCCCACCTAAGCGACGGTGGGACAGGGTCGAGAGTTTTTGGTTCATTCCTTACGTGGATGAATGACCATACTTCTCAAGTCTTCGTAGTAGCGACTTGCAATGATATTCATAAAATGCCAACCCCGTTTTTGAGGGCTGAACGGTGGGATGCAATCTTTTTTGTTGACTTACCAAATTCACAAGAAAGGGCTGTTATCCTAAATATCTATAAGAAAATGTTTGGGGTTAATGGTGATGTTCCTGATTTAACAGGATGGTCAGGGGCGGAAATAAAAAGTTTGTGTAGGATAGCAAAAATGATAGGGACAGACTTAAAGGGTGCAAGCAAATATGTTATTCCCCTTAGTAGGAGTATGGGGGAACAGATAAATGGGTTAAGGGATTTGGCAAAGGATAGGACTATCCCAGCGTCCACCCCTGACGGTTATATTGAAATCCCTCCTGTAAGGAAAATACATAGTACTGATGATAGGGAGGTGGCATAATGTCCCATATGTCAACAGTAGGTGTGGTTATAAAGGACTTAGAATCCCTTGGTACAGCTTGTAGAAGATTGGGCATAGAATTGGTAAGGGGGCAAAAAACTGCTACCTATTATGGGCACAATAAAGTGAATTGTGAACACGCAATTCGTGTGCCCAGCTCTGCCCACGAAATTGCCATCATAAAGAATGCGGATGGTACTTATTCCCTCCAAGCTGATTTCTATGGTTTAGAGGGTGAGAAAATAAGGAAGCTATGCGGGAGTAACCTTGGACTGCTTACCCAATCGTATGCCGTCGAGAAAGCCAAAATTGAAGCAAGGAGAAAGGGATATTCAGTTTTGGAAAAGAGGGAGGAGGATAATAGTATTACACTAACTCTAAAAAGGAGGGTGGTAGCGTGAGCGAAATGACTATTGAACTGACAATCAAAGAAGACGGTCAAATTGAGTCGTGGTGTAAATACTATTTTATGGTTTTTGGCGAATGCCCAGAAGGAAAAAAGGAATGCAGGGGGTGTTACTGTGGGTGAGGAAGAAGTGATAGTGGTGAATATAAAGGAGGGCGGGGAAGTAAGTGTATCTACTCCCCAATCAAGGGGAAAAAGTTGCAAAAAATTAAGCAAATTCCTTGAGGAGGGATTGGGTACGGTTGTTGAGACAAAATATACTTCCGCATACTATGAGGATGAGGAAGTAAAAGTCAAAAGGAAGATAAGAAATGGGGGAACTTATACATAAACTTTTCCCGAAAAAGGACGAGAAATGAACAACTATATTAGATATAGTGAGGTGTGATTGAAATGAGAGATGAGACACAAAAGAATTTGGAATATACCAAACTTGGATGGAAATGCCGATATTGTGGGAGAGAGTTTACAGTCTCAGGTTATCACCGACAGAGTAACAATATAAGAACCGCAATGCACCATGCTTTGCATTGCAAGAAAAGGGGTGATTGAAATGGAAGAAGAAAATGTATGGGAAAAGGGTGTGTTAGTAAATTTAGATATAGGGGCATGGGGGGCAAGAAAGAAACTCCCAAAGGGAGTAATAGACACTGGTGATACAGATGAAAATTATATAAAGTCCATCAAACATTTGATTGATAAGGAAAAATTAAAATCTATCAGGGTAATAAGGTCTCGTGCAAGAAGATTTGTGTATGATAAGTCCCTACCATTCCCAATGGATGGAGTATGGTTCATACCCCGAGGTATGATTGTTGAAGTTGATAATGAGTTGAAGAGATTAAGGGATGAATTCGAGGTAAATGTAGAGGAATTTGTATCATCATATGATAAGTGTGTTGAGGATGCAAGGGAGAATTTGGGTAGTCTGTATAACCCAACGGATTATCCAACAGACATCAGGTACAAGTTCTATTTTGGGTGGAACTTTATAACTGTTTCTGCCCCAAATGGTAAGGTTGGTATTTTAAGTCCTGAGCTATATGAGAGGGAAAGTCAAAAATTCAGGGAGTCAATACTACAATTCAAAGGAATGGTACTTGAGGCTCTGACTGAAAGGTTCTCCGAGTTGGTAAATCACATAGTGGATAGGTTATCTGGCGGAGAGAAAAAATTCAGGGATGCTACCATAAATAATATGTTGGTATTCATTAATTCGTTTGATGAAATGAATATAGTGAGTAATGAGGAACTCAGGGAACAGGTAAAAAGAGTCAGGGGTATTTTGGTTGGGGCTGATATAAGTAGCATCAGAAATGATGATAAACTAAGGGAACACATTCAAAGTAAAATGGATGGAGTAAAAAGTGAAGTGGACAATATGTTAGTGAAATTACCAAAAAGGAAGATTCAAATACCAGATAAGGTGAAATGATGGGTATAGTTGGTAAATGGTCGGTATATAAGGGGTTTGAGTGTGTTGTTTCCAAACACGATACTATGGGGCATTATTGCGGGTATGTTGGGATACCAAAAGGGCATCCCGATTGGGGGAAAGGCTATGATGAGGTTGATATAGTCGTCCACGGTGGGTTGACTTTCTCAGAACAAGGTGATGGTAGCAAAAATTTTCCGAATAAAGAAAAGTGGTACTTTGGATTTGATTGTGCTCATGTTGGGGACTTTATTCCTATGACGGGTTATAGGATTGCATTAGGTCTTTTTGATATTAATTCACATAAATGGTCTTTGAAGGAGATAGTTGAGGAAACAGAAAATATGGCGAAGCAATTTTCGGAAAGAGGTAAAAATAGAGAGGAAAAATAAAAGAAGAGAAAATAAGTTATGCCCAATTAGGAGAAGGATACAGATACCAAAGGGGGTGATAAAATGAAATCAACAAAAGATGGGAAATATGGTATGGAAGAATGGGCTGAGGAAATATGGGATGATATAGTAGAAGAGAGTATAGTAAAATTGGACGATGCCATAAGTAGGTTATCTGAAGGCTATGGTTATAATTTTGTTGAAACTCACTCATTGGTCTACAAACATCTTCGCAGTAAAGGTTTGCTACCGAAAGGAATGTGAGGTGCAGATAAGCAACAGGGGGATGGGTTTTTATTGGCATGGTATCACATCTCACCCCCCTGTTGCTCTGCAATAAATTGAGTTAAATCATATTAAATGAATAGAAAATTATATATATTGGACTTAGTATTTTATATTTATAAGCGAGGTTCATTATGGTCGAAAGTTGGATATTGAATCAATTGCAGAAAAAAGGGCTTGGGGAGGAGATAATTCCAATAGACCCTGAGAAACAGAAACTAACAACGTACAAATACCCTTATGAGTATGTTGAACAAGAGACTGCCTATGAACATATTTGGCCTGCCGAAAGGCAGTTAGAGTTATATGAGCATTATGGGCAAAAGCCTAAATTATGGGGGCAGAAAGCCAAAGAAGTTACGCCACCTGTTACAAATAGTAAAGATGAACATTGGAGTGTGGATAGGTCAGAACCAGCACATTACAATCCTGTATCGGCATATGTACATATGATAAAAAATACAATCATGAAGCGTGGTAAATGGAGAGTTAGGAGAGAAAAAGGAGCAGGTGTAAAGGATATTTGGGTGGTAGAAGAACTGATACCACCTGGACTTCAGGGTTTGGGGCACAAGGAAAGAACCATTGAGCATTATTGCAGAGGTAGTGGTTTGTTGTGAGATGATGTAGATGGTAAAGTGTTTTGAGTGTGGGAAAGATATAGCTGTGGGAAGGGTAAAGCACTATGTGCTTGAAGAGAATGGGAAAGTTATTGGGAGGATTCACAAGGGGTGTAAAAAGGGAAAAAATCCCATAGGAAAAATGCCAAAGATAGTACCCAAAGAGAGATATGCAATAGAGGAGAAAGAAATATACGCACCTCCAAAAGCATATATGACCTATGCAATGAAAAAAATAGTGCCAAAAGTTAAGCCCAAAGACCCCAAAGCATTCGTGTCTTGGATGTGGTGGTACGGTTTGACCCCTGCAAGTAGGGCTAAATGGGAGAAATTAAGGAAAGAAGATGAGGAAAATCCAATTTCTGTATCAAAAATAATACGAAATATTCAAATGCATCTTGGAAGTTATTTCATTGGGGTTGATATTGAGAGACCAAAAAAGGAGCTTGATTTTTTACTTGCAATGGCTTCAGGTGGATTTAATACTCTTACATCAAGGGAAATGAGAGAATTTAGAAATAATTTTCCTAATATTTTTGAGTTATTGACAGTTGTCCCAGCAGATTGGGATAAAATTATAGCAGGGAAAGGAAATGTTATCCGAGATGAATTGAGGAGAATGATTATAAAAGAGGAAAATCCAGAAGAGAATATCAGAAGAGCACGCAGAGGTAGAATCTTCACACGAGAAATAAAACAAATAGCAAAAATAATTGACAGAACTTTCTTAAAACCATTTAAACACACAGCAAAAGATGTGGAAGTAGAGCTCATAGGTGAGAACCCCCGACATTTGTTCTTGCGTATGTGTTATAAGGTAGCTCCACCCCCACAATTCAAGGAATGTATGTATATTGTGCTTAGAAAAAAGCCTATTGAAATGATTCATTGGTTTGTTGATGAACAAAAATTCTTTGAGGAATACCATTGGAGTGGTAGGCATACTGTGAATTGGTATGTAGATTTGCCAAAAAGACGAAAAAAAGGTGGTGAGGGGAATCCCGAAAAGTCAGGAAGTGAAATGGGGGATAATTGAAAACAAAAAAGGAGGCGATATAAATGGGAGAATTTATAAAAGAGTGGGCAGATGCAATTTTGGAAAGAGCAGAAGTAGAGGGTGTAGATATACGAAGTGAGGAAGATTTGAGCGACTTTGTCTATGATTTTGTTGAAGATTCTTCGGATGGTATAATTGAGGACTTTTTGGGAAGACTATACGATGAATTAAAGAAAAGGAGAAAGAAAAGAAGATAATGGTTGTGATAATATGGCTAAAGAGAACCCAAAAATTAAGTATGGGAAGAAATTACCGAGAAGAATTATCATAAATTTGAAGAATGGGACAATTGAGAATCCAGTAGCCATAG
>Ga0180009_10001822_pt1 | contig 25485 bp, 35 predicted proteins | sample OS_PC_MetaG_FD_123537 | JGI IMG/M metagenome (GOLD analysis project Ga0180009, IMG submission 123537) | Groundwater microbial communities from the Aspo Hard Rock Laboratory (HRL) deep subsurface site, Sweden - OS_PC_MetaG | ecosystem: Environmental > Aquatic > Deep subsurface > Groundwater...
ACAGCCCTTTCCAACAAGACTCTATTTCGGATAGAGTCTATTTGTGGGTTGAGCCGAATATTTGGCTCTCCCATAAAATTCTATAAGAATAACGACTTAAAGTATTTATTGGATGAAGCCTAAAAATTAAATTAGTTTAACGCCAATTGACCTCAACAACATAAATTTTTGCAATTTATGAGCATCGGTCAACGCCAATTGACCTCAACATCGTCAGTTCGCTCGTAAGGACGAATAGCGCTATCCTCAACAGTTATCTTGTTGCCAGCTTTAAACATCAAGTAGCCAGTCAAACCAATCATCGCGGCGTTGTCAACGAGAAACTGGTTTTGTGGGATAAAACACTTTGCACCTCTTTCGCTGCACATGATGTTAGCCATTTCTTTAAGTCGAGAGTTACAGGCAACACCACCGCCAAGGACTAATTCTTTTTTCTCACAGTGAGCCATTGCTCTTTCAGAAACCTCAACAAGCATTGCAAAGACAGTCTCCTGCAACGAATAACATAAGTCCTCTTTTGAAAACTTTCCAGATTGTATCTTGTGCTTTAAGTTTGTGTGAAGGCCTCCAAAAGAGACATCCATGCCTTTGACAGCGTAAGGAAGCGGTACATATTTTTTTCCACCTTTAGCAAACTTTTCAATAGTAGGCCCCGCTGGAAAACCAAGCCCAAGCGCTCTTCCAACAGTGTCAAGAAGATTTCCAATTCCTATATCAAGGGTCTCTCCAAAAATCCTGTACTTGCCACCATCATAAGCGATTATCTGCGTGTTTGCGCCACTTGCATAAAGAAGAATAGGGTCAGTTGCTCCAGAAAGCCTGCCAATTTCCAAGTGAGCAATGCAGTGATTGACACCAACAAGTGGTTTTTTTAGTAGTATTGAGAGACTTCTTGCAAAAACAGCACCAATTCTTAAGCAATGACCAATTCCAGGCCCTTGAGAAAAAGCAATTATATCAACTTCGCTTAATTTAACGCCTGATTTTTCAAGAGAATTTTTTAAAACAACATCGCAGACATCTACGTGATGATCTGCACTCCTTCCAGGAATCATACCACCAGACTTTGTCGTGTAAGAATCCTTCACATTGCTTAAAACTTTGTCGTCTCGTAGAATTGCAACTCCGAATGTGTGAGCGGTGCTTTCAATGCCAATAGTTATCATGAAAAGAAAAAAAAGAAGGATTGTTTTAAAAAGTTAATCAATTCATTATTTATCAACCCAAGAATTGTCTTAGACTTCCAGCTTTTACAATTCCATTCTGTATTGCCATCACATCTCGCTTCTTGAAGGCTTTCATTATATCGCTTGTTATCTCCTTATGACGTGCATCCACTTCATATTCAAACATGTTTAATACTTTAAGGACTTTCTTTTTTATCTCTATTGGAAAATAGGACAAATTCTCTTTGTTGACATATTGAAATGCATCTGCAAGATCTTGATCAATTCCCTGATAAGATTGTCTAATCTGTTCTATTTCTTTCTCATCTAATACAGATAAGCCTAGGATCTCTGGAGGAAGACCTAGTGAATAAAGAGAAGCACAAAAACTAATTGCTCTTGGCAAATGAATGCCTTCTGCGCTTCTTGAATATCCAAAAAGATCAATATGAAGCTTACGTTTTCTTCTCTGTGGAACATATTCGCTCATCATATTAATCATCGGAGCTAATAATTTGATTGAGCTTATGTATTCTTTTTCCATCTTGTTGATATAATTAATTGACTGGTTTACATCGACATAAAGAGGGTTCTTTCTCTTAGTCTCTTTAATCTTCTCTATTCCATTTAACACATCTTTTAATGGAAAATCATATTTAAATGCAGACTGTAAAGTAAACGTCTGAATACTCGGATACTCACTAACCATATCCATCACGTTTGTTGGCTTAAAATTACCTCGAAATGGAGCTGATCCACAGCCGATTATGGGAAGCATCTCTATTGATAGTTTTTCTTGAAGATCATGCAATTTCAACAACCCAATTTTTTCGATAAGTACAGTAGCTGTTGAGCCATAATTTAATGCAGGGTCACTTCTTGCAAACCAGACTCGTTGCAGATTCTCAATTTTTTCAAATTCAATATATTTCTCCACATACTTATCAGCGTTTATTATTGCATCTTTTGTTTCAAATAAAGGAGTGACTCTGATGTTCTCAGGGCTAAATTTACCCAACCAGTCAGATATCTTGATATCATCCTTTATTATTGAAGTATGCTGAGTGTTAATTATATATTTTTTATAATATTCATGAACGCGAATAAGATTTTTCTCTGAGAAGCACATGGGAATAACAACTTCAAATATTGGCGGAACATCTTTTCCGTAGAATATTTTTCCTATATCAAAATTACGCGGAATTGAGTTTAATGCCTCTAAGAGTATTTTGCCCTCTGATTTTTCTACATCTGGATTTGGACCTCTCATTGTCAGGAATTTATCTTTTCCTAAAACCTGCTTTTGAAAATAGGAAGGATATCTTGAAAATAATTTTTTAACAACAAAGTTATCAACCTCCTTTCCTTCCGAATCCCAAAGTTGCTCGTCAACATTAAGATGAGAATAAGTGTAAAATGCTTCTTCTATCTCATCATCTCCGCTCATAACCACCTCTTTTGCAAAGAAAGGTGATGTGACGTTGTCTGGATGCTGCGTTGACATTAATCTTGACACATTCAAGTTAAACACCTCATAAATTTCTCCATTCTATCAAGACCTTCTTTCATATCCTCAGTTTTTTCACCAAAACTCAAGCGAATATGATTGTCCGATCCAAACGCAACTCCTGGCACCACTGCAACACGTTGTTCTTCAAGCAATTTCTTACAAAACTCCAGTGATTTAAGTTTAGACTTTTGTATTGATGGAAAAGCATAGAACGCCCCTTCTGGTTTAACACAAGGTAGGCCAATCTTATTCAATGTTTTTACCATATAATTTCTTTGCTTTTGAAAAATATCTCTATTCAGTCTTACCAAATCTTGAGATTCTGTGAGTGCAGACAAAGCCATTTTTTGTGCAATTGAACAAACACCTGATGTTGTATGACTTTGAAGATTATTCATAAGATTTGTAATCTCTATTGGAGCTGCAGAGTATCCCACTCGTAAACCAGTCATAGCATACGTTTTTGATGCTGCATTAACAGTAATTGTTTTTTCTTTAATCTCGCTATTAAGTGAAGCAATGCTGTAATGCTTGCAATTATCATAAACAAAATGTTCATAAACCTCATCAGAGATAATAAATAGGTCATTTTCAACAACGACATCTGCAATTTTGTTCAACTCTTTTTTTTTAATTACAGATCCGGTAGGATTTGATGGAGAATTAAGAATGATTACTTTTGTTTTTGAATTAATCTTATCTTCAATCAAATCAGCTTTTATCTGAAAATTATCTGTCTCAGCAAGAACACTCGTTCCTCCTGAAAGTTTTACTTGTTCGATATAACTAACCCAATACGGTTTAGGAATAATCACTGTTTCATTCTTGTTTAGCAATGAGAATAAAATGTTAAACAACACTTGTTTTCCACCATTAGAAACCATTATTTCATCTTCTGAATACAATATTTTGTTTTCCGTTTTAAACTTATTGCATATAGCTTTTTTTAGTTCTGGTATTCCAGACACAGGAGTGTACTGCGCAAAGTTATCTTTAATGGCTTGAATTCCAGCTGCCTTGACATTATCAAAAAGAGAAAACTTTGGTTCACCGGCTGCAAAACTTAAAACACGAGAACCTTTATTTTGAATATTTTTCGCTTGTGAGTTTATCGCTAGAGTAGCACTTTGAGTTATGGAATCAACGTTTTTTGAAAACCTATTCATATAGCTAACCTGTAAATAACAAGAAAAAAGAATGCATATAAATTTTTCGATTTAGAATTAATTCATTATTATTGGAGGGCTAAAAAGTTTTGGTCTTGCTATCACGCCTTTTTTTTCTAAATCGTTCATGACTTTCTCTCTGTTTTCCATCCATTCACCCATTTGTTGTTTGTGCTGGAGCCAATCATACTCCTTAATTCCTTTCATTATATATTCTGGCAAGAACCAAAGTCCAAATACTGGCGCACCTGCCTTAAACTTGTACAAATCTCCTCTTTTAAAACACTCATACTGGCGACTTATATGCTGAATGTAAACAAAGGCATTGACGTTCACATGAAAAAACACGTTATCTCTTACCTCTGCAGAGATGCAATGATCAATCTTTAACATGGGAAAAGCAACATCTATATTTATCTCGTTGAGCTTTATTATCTCATCAAGCGAAGGAAGCTGCACCTCATCCTGACCACGTTCATTCTTATAGTAAGATATTGTGTTTATTATCTGGTCTTTCTCTGTTCCTATAAACATAACCATGTTATGCGGAATCTGGTAGCTGAAATAATTAACGATGTCAGCCATAGTTAAAATCCTCTGTCCAATAAATTTTCAATGCAAATATCTGAATGAAACATGTTATGCTTTGGCGCATTTATTCCTTGTGCAACTAGCTTTTTTACTAAACGAATTTCATAATCTCTTATCTTTGCTGCAGCCTTATTATCATTTTCTTTTGACAATAACGCAACGTGGACTGTGAGCATCCCGTATCTGTTTCCAAATACTATATCAGTAAAAACTCTATCTCCAAACATAACTAACTCGTTTGGCTCAACACCAAAATAATCAATAACTGAACCTATTCCACCAGGTTTTTTTTGATTGTGTCTAAGCACATTAATGCCTCAATCATTTTTTATCTGAATTGCATCCTTATAATTCTTGTCATCCTTTGTCCCAGCAGAATTAGAAATTATCGCAATTTTATCGCCAAATATTCTTTTATAATCCTCAAACTCTTTTTCTATTGATGAGTGTATTTGATTTACGTAAGGAGCTGTTAATGTGTTGTCTTTATCAAACACTAATCCTTTAAAACCATAGAACTTAAGCTTTTCAGGGTCTATCTTTGATAAGTTTTCAACCATAAAATGTGGTACTGCTAATTCTTTTCTAAAATATCTTACAATTGGATAATACAATACTCCTTGAGCATTAAAACTTTGAGCCATAATTTATCCTTTTACCCTTTATCTCCAAACTTCTTAAAAAAACCATACATCATCTCTGGTTCTGATGGAAATCCTTCTTGTGCAAAGAGACTTGCATTGTCAACGTTGACTATGTAGTAGAGCATTCCAAGCAAGTCATTGACTAACCTTCTTTGAAGACCACCAACAAGCGGAGAATATGGAAAGACATCTTCTGCTTTTTCAATTATTGGAATATACCTTGCTACAGCTCCTCCCATCATAAAGCAGCTCTCCCTGTCAATAGGTATATTTTTTGGGAAATGCACCGCCATTAAATCAAATTTATCAATCTTCTTAACGTCATCCATTATATTTTCTGATTTCATTATATATTCTTTATCAGGTCGGAGTTTTGAAGCGAGTTCATGCACTACTTGCAAGCCATAATCAGTATTTCCACAAAAATAAATAGTTCCAATCCGATTAAGATTCTCTTTGAACAATTCTGGCTTTTTATCAGGAACATTATAACTTTTCATATAATCAATTGCGTCGTCGATGCTTGAAAGATATTCCTTGCTGATTTCTTTTAAAAAAGGCATATTAAGGCCGCATTCATCAACAACTATTAAATCATTCCCAGAGAAATATGATGCACCAATTTCTACAAAAGTCATCACACCAGGAGTCTTACCTTTTGGAAAAACGGCTAATGTCAAAGGAGAATGTATTGCTGAATAAAGATCATCCTCATTAGTTGCTGACATTCTTGACTGCCTGTTTTTTCTAGCATCTATAAAATTTACATTTGGAAGCGCTTGAATCATTTCACTTCTAAAATTAAAAAAAGAACCAACCAAATAAACTGTATCTTTATTTTCTGTTGAATTTGTTTCGGCCATTATCTAAATCTCCAAGAATCAGCTTGGAGTGACTACTTCACCCCTTCGTATATGATAGTAAAATCGTTGTTTTTAAAAAGATTATGTTATTAGAAAATGCAATTTAGAAAAAAATTTAAATAAACAACTCTCAGAAACATTCTGATGATGTTACTGATTTGGATAATTATTCTGATAGCTGGATTATTCTTGCTGATAAAGTCTGCAGATTACTTTACCGATTCAGCTGAGAAGATAGGTTTATACTTTGGAATGCCTGCATTTCTCGCTGGAGTGACGATAGTTGCTGTTGGCACATCTGTTCCAGAGCTTGCAACCTCAATTATAGCTGTTTTAAAGAATTCATCTGAAATAGTTCTTGGAAACGTCGTCGGCTCAAACATTGCAAACATACTATTAATATTAGGAATTGTAGCTGTGATTAACAAGAAAGTGACTTTTGAAAAATCTTCAAAGATTGACCTTATTTTGCTTATCTTTGCAACGCTGCTTTTAGTGTTATTCTCCCTAGATGGAGCAATAACTCCTTATGAATCAGTAGCATTCTTATCAATATACATTTTCTACATAATAATAATTTTTATCAACAACAAAGACAACAAAAGACCAGACATCAAATGGAGCTGGAAACATCCTCTCATACTTGTGGTGAGTTGTGGAGTAATCTACATATCTGCTGAATACATCATCAAGTCAGTAATAATAATCTCTGAGACTATTGGTATTGGAAAAGAAGTGATAGCTGCTAGCGCTGTTGCTTTTGGAACATCACTACCCGAGCTATCAGTCTCGTTCATAGCCGCTAGAAAAGGAAATATAGAGCTCTCAATAGGAAACATTTTAGGGTCAAACGTGTTTAACACACTAGTCGTTTTGGGAATACCAGGATTAATATCAACCCTGACAGTTACAGGAGTCATGCTGTCTTTTACCATACCAGTAATGATTATGGCAACGATAATTCTTGTTTACGTAATAAAGACCCAAAGGTTAGAGTCATGGCAAGGAATAATCATGCTCGCAATGTATGCCTTATTTATAATCAGACTTTTCAACGTCTTTTAGTTTATAGGAACAAGCTAAGAATATCCACGCCAAATACAAAGCTAATAATCAAGAAGGCCAAAAAAGAGGCTATGTTCACAAATAAACCAGTCCTAAGACTCTTTCTATCATCAATGTTTAGGAGGAATGCAAGCAGCGTTATTGATATAAATCCACCAATATGAGCTAGGTGGCCTATATTATCATTAGCAGGCCTAAAAATACCAGCAATATCTGCCAGCAAGGTTATCCATCCAACAAGCATTATTGGAAGGGGAATTATAAATTCATAAGTCAAATAGAAAGGGTTTAGCAGCATTGCAGCTGCGACAAGACCCATAATCGCTCCAGAAGCACCAATCCCAGGAGTGTTTTCTCCAACGACAAATAGGTTGATTAGTGATGAGAACAAATTAGAGATTATAAGCGCTCCAAAGTAAACAAGAGCTGTCTTTGAAAAACCAACTTTTCGCTCAACAACACGCCCAAATATGAACAGTGCAAGACAATTAAAAAGCAAGTGAGAAATGCTTGCATGAAGAAAACCAGACGTTAACAAAGTATAAACCTTAAAACTCAAGATGTCAGAAGGAGTGTTTGCAAGGCTGCTAAAAAGCTGTTCAGAAAAAAAGAATATGCTCATTATGAAGACTGCAATGTTGATAGAATTATTGATATGGTAAACTTCGCCTCGAAGATGAACTTAAAGAGATTTGTAAAAGGAGAAAACAACTCAGAAAACCTCTTCTTACCAATAAGGACTTGAAACAAAACAATAGGCGTCAATAAAAAGTCAAGGATGAACCTCCAGATAAACCTAGATTCAGACCTAATACTGCCCTTAGATACTTCTTTCATCAAAAAACAGATGACAATCAAGTTTTAAAACTTTTTTCTTTGAAAAAAACAGGAAGCACATATCACTGCCAAAAGACTCAAATCTTTTCGTCAAATTTATAAATCACCACCGGTTTATCAACAGCATGAAAAAAGAGGAGTTCAAATTCAAAAGCACAAAAGACATCAAAGTATCAAAGAGAATAGTTGATCAGGTTGTCGGACAAGAAGAGGGTGTCAATATAATAAAGAAGGCAGCTGCTCAAAGAAGACACGTACTCCTAATAGGTGAGCCTGGAACAGGCAAAAGCATGCTTGGACTAGCACTAGCAGAACTCTTACCAAAAGAAAAACTCGTCGACATATTAGCATTTCCAAACCCAAACGACCAAAACCAGCCATTCATAAGAACTGTCCCTGCAGGAAAAGGACGAGACCTAATAGCAAAGTCTCGGATGCAGAACTTTGGAGGCTTAAAGAACACAAACATAATAATGCTCATATTCGCACTAATAATTGGGATGCTTCCCTATTGGTGGTGGAAGGCAAAGATAATTTCTGATGTAATATACGCTGCACTCATAATCTCAGGCATAATAATGATATTTGGAATAGTCATGGTTATGAATCTAAACCGAAAGATGAGTTCCAACCAGAACGGGTCGCCAAAGATGGTAGTTGACAACTTTGACAACAAGCAAGTCCCATTCCTAGACGCAACAGGTGCACACGCAGGAGCGCTGCTTGGAGACGTTCTTCACGACCCATTCCAATCAGGAGGACTAGGAACGCCTGCGCATGAAAGAGTAGTTGCTGGAATGATACATAAAGCCAACATGGGAGTATTATTCATAGACGAGATAGCAACACTTCACCCAGCAACACAACAAGAACTGCTAACAGCAGTCCAAGAGGGAAAATTAGCAATAACAGGACAATCAGAGAGGTCTGCTGGCGCAATGGTGAGAACTGAGCCAGTGCCTTGTAAATTCGTACTAGTCGCTGCTGGAAACGTAGAAACGGTGAATAACATGCACCCAGCGCTAAGGTCAAGAATAAGAGGCTACGGATATGAAGTATTCATGAAGGAAACCGTTCCAGACAATCCCGAAAACCGAAAGAAGATAGCCCAATTCGTAGCCCAGGAAGTAGTCAAAGACGGCAAGATACCACACTACTCAAGAGACGCAACCTTGTACATAGTTGAAGAAGCAAGACGAAAAGCGAATAGAAAAGGTCATTTAACATTAAGACTTCGAGACCTTGGAGGCTTGATAAGAGCTGCAGGGGACATTGCAAAAGAAGAAAAAGCTGAATTAGTCGAGAAGAAACACATAATAAACGCGAGAAAAGTCGCAAGGAGCCTAGAACACCAAATGGCTGACCAGATGATTGAGAGAAGAAAAGAATATGAAGTGATAGTTGTCAAAGGCAAGAGAATTGGAAGAGTCAACGGCCTTGCAGTACTTGGAGGCTCAGGCAGCTACTCAGGAATAATACTACCAACAGAGTCAGAGATAACACCAGGCGGAAAACAATCAGAGATAACAGCGACTGGAAAGCTTGGTGAGATAGCCAAAGAAGCAATAAAAAATGTATCTGCAATCATAAAGAAGTTCTTTGGAGAAGACATCAAAGAAAAATATGATATATACGTCCAATTCCTACAAACTTATGAAGGAGTAGAAGGAGACTCAGCATCAGTTGCAGTTGCAACAACCATAATATCAGCGTTAAAAAACATACCAATAAAACAAAACTACGCGATGACAGGATCCTTATCAGACAGAGGAGAAGTACTACCAGTTGGCGGAGTGTCATCAAAGATAGAAGCAGCAATTGACGCAGGAATACAAAAAGTCCTAGTACCAAGATCAAACCTTCAAGACATAGTAATAGACGCTGACAGAATAAAAAAGATAGAGATAATACCAGTAGACAACATATACGACGTCTTAAAAAATGCACTTGTTTGGAAAGGAAACGAACACATATTAAAAAAACTCGACACCGTGTACAAGAAACAACATTAAGAAATCAGTTATTCTCACAATTTCATAACCACTAAAGGTACAAATATCTCCTTTGAACTAACACCACTATGATTACCTATAAGTTGTTTTGACTTCCGTCCAAGAATTGGGTCTTTAAGAATATAGTTCTCCTTCATGATGAGAGTATAATCACCAATACGCTCATGCAACCTCTTATGAGGCTCAAATAGTCCAAAGAAGTTCTTCTTAACCAACTCTTCACTCTTGAAAAGATAGCAGTAATTCTTAAAATACTTATTGACATAATTCTTGAATTCTTTCTCCTTTGAAAGACGAACATAACAATACTTAACCCTGGCATCACCTGAAAGCGGCATGACTAAAGTGTCTAAGAACTTTGGATGATTTGCTAAGTTTATAGTCTTTGACGGCGTTGTATCGATAAATCCATGGTCAGAAGTAATTATAAGAGTGGTGTTTGTATCTTTAATTTTTTCAACAAAAGATTTTATCCCAAAGTCTATCTCTTTGAAATGTGCAAGTGCATTTTGGCTTTGGTGACCAAATTCATGAGAAAGACCATCATATTTTGGCCAGTAAGCATAGATGAACTTTCGCCTATTATGAGTGTTGACTGCTTTTTTTATTCCAACAAAAAACTTGTTTAGAGTGGTAAAAGAAAAAGCCTTCTTACCCCACTTTTTTGGATGACCATCAACAATCTCTTTTGGAATAACGTAATAGCATGAAGCCTTGATTCTGTCTGAGAATAAAGGAGTGTCAAATATATCTTCTCGGGAAACACCAACATCATAAAAAGGAGAGCCGCCATAGCGGGGATTAAATGGAAGAATGGTTGCAACAACTCCCAGTTCTTTAAGATAAGTAAACCAACCAACAATTGCAGTCTGCATTGGAGGAAGACCAGTATCAAAAGTAGTAATCGCAGAAGCAGTTGTTGATGGAAAAACAGAAGTCATACGCCCAGTCAGGTCTTATTTAGAAAGCTGTTTTTTCCCTTCGTTGTTAAATATTCATATCCAAGGCCATCAATGACCAGCAAAACAACATTCTTAGACTTTGACAGCTGTCCAGCATCAAAGCCCTTCAAAGGAACATACTGTGATTTCCAACCAAAAGAAGCACCAACAGAACTCATCAAGTTTGTTATACCGCCACCTTTGTAGTCTGGTTTGTGAATCACATCCTTAAAAAAAAGTCAGAGTTTAAAAAATTAGTGAAAAGAAAATGTTTGTGATGAAGCCAAGAAGTTTGGAAAAACACATTTTTATATATAAACTACTTTCCAGTAGTGTGATTAATGCGTTACAGCTTATTCAGAATATAAGAGAAGAAAACAAGATAGGAGAAGGAACCTATAGAGATATATATCAAGTATCACCAGATTTGTGCGCTAAAAAAATCAAATCAACACATAAGAAAAGTTACAAAATATTCTCAATATCCTACCCGACAAACACATACACCTTGATAAAGTTTGGAATAAAAAACTTCAATGAGTATGAATATCAAGAGTACCTCAAGATTAAAGACGCAATCCCTAACGAGTTAGCAAACTCATTTGCAAACATAGAAGGAGTTGTAGAAGACATATTGTTTCAAAAGCTTGTAAAAGACTTATCTGAGAATATTTCCAAGCCACTAACACAAAAAAAAAGAATAGACAACTCCTATTTTTGGAATAGAATAAACCAGTTAAAAGAATTTTTTCTGGATGAAAAAATATACAATTTCAATGTGAAACCAGACAACATCCTAATTAAAGAGCTAGATTCTGAAACGTTCATTCCTGTAATCACCGATTATAAACGAATAGGACCAAGAACATATCCTTTTCAACCACAATTAGTATTTTCAGATATCGCACAGAAAAAGATCGTAAGAAGATTTGACAGGCTAATTCTAGAGTATAAATATTAAAAAAACGCCATCGCCCGGACTTTCAGTTCGATTCTTTTTGGGTGGCTTTACGCCGCCCCTCGTCATCGACGAGCGAAATCGTCGTTTTGAACCGGGAGTTCCCGGAGGAACTGGCTATCCTTGAAAAATTCGCTCAAGGCCAGCGCAATACCGAGTTATGCGACGATGGCATGAATATATATGAATGCCTTCAAAGCATTCCAAAAACCTTTTTCGTTTTTGATATGCGACGATGGCAAGTTTTTTATTGTGTGGCTTTATGCCGCACTTTGCGCATCAACGGAGCGTAACCCGTTGTGCGACGATGGCATGAATACAATATTAGCAAAAAAGATTATTTTATATAATTATCGATAAAATGTTAAAAAAACATAAAAAAGAACAAAATGATTTACTCCCAATACAAATTTAACTAATTTCGGACTTATTCACCTGGAACTCAAAATAGAAATATTTATATATGGGATGTATATACTTATATATGTGATGTAACGTGGTACAAGCTGTAATAAATATTGATGAAAACACCAATAGGGTTTTGAATATTGTAAAAGCTAAGTTTGGTTTAAGAGATAAATCTCAAGCAATAAATCTGGTTGTAAATGAATATGAGCAGTCTGCATTAGAACCAGAATTAAGACCCGAATATAAAGTTAAGCTAGGCAAAATTATAAACGGAAAACATCTTTCTCGTGAGGAATTTGAAAAAGAGGTAGCTTAATGTATAAAGACCTCTACAGCGAGGAGATTGCTAAGAAGCTATTTAAACTTAAGAAAAAAAATCCTGTTGAGTATTCTCAAGTTCGAAATAAGATGGATTTAATTTTAGCAAATTCAAGTCACCGTTACAAATTCTTGAGTCATGACATGAAAGGTCTTAATAGAGATCATTTAGGTCATTTTGTTTTAGTTTTCAGTATTGATCATCAGAATAAGACTGTTTCTTTTGAAGATTATGATCATCATGATATCATATATAAAAAATAAACCCAAAATCGCTTTTTATACTTTATTATTTTTGAAAATTGTAACTAACATCGATTAAATGTAATTGTATTATACTTAATACTAAAATTTAATTAAAAAAGAATAAAAAAATTATATCTTCGTCAGCTTCTTCTTCCCACTCATGTATGGCTGCAAGGCTTTTGGGATGTCTACACTTCCGTCTTTGTTCTGATAATTCTCAAGGATTGCAACCATTGCTCTAGAAGTTGCAATAACAGTGTTATTTAGTGTGTGTGGAAAGTAGTTACCTTCTTTTCCCTTGACTCTGATGTTTAGTCTTCTTGACTGTGCATCTGATAAGTTGCTAACTGAGCATATCTCAAAGTATTCCTTCTTTCTTGGTGACCATGCTTCTAAGTCTGCAGATTTTGTCTTTAAATCTGCAAGGTCTCCTGAGCAGCACTCCAAGATTCTCGTTGGTATTCCAAGCTGTTTGAAAACCTCGACTGAGTGGTTTAGCATCTCGTCATAAAACTTGTAAGAGTCTTTAGGTTTTGATATCACAACCATTTCCTGCTTGTTGAACTGATGAGTTCTAAAAAGACCTTTTTCATCAATTCCGTGGCTTCCAATCTCCCTCCTAAAACACATGCTGTAACTGGTCAGTTTTATAGGAATATCTTTTTCTTCGATTGTCTTGTTGATAAAGCTGCCTATCAATGAATGCTCACTTGTTGCAATCAGGTTTAAGTCTTCATCCCTTATCCTATAAGTCATGACTTCTATCTCTTCGTTTGAAAACACTCCGTTTAACACTTTTTCTCTTATCATCAACGGCGTTTCAATGTATAGGTATCCTTGTTTTACCATGTAATCCCTTGCAAAGTTTATCAGCGCTACATTAAGAAGTGCCAAGTCACCTTTTAAAAAGTAAAAGCCGTTGCCTGAAGTCTCTGCCGAAGTCTCAAAGTCACCAAGGCCAAGCTTTTCAGCAATTTCAACATGGCTTTTTACCTCAAAGTCAAACTTTTTTGGAGTACCAATCTTTTTTATCTCCACGTTTTGGGTGTGATCCTTTCCAATCTTGACTGATTCATGGATGATGTTTGGAATTGTTAGCATTATAGTTCTGATATCGTCCTGTAATGCTTTTTGTTTTTCCTCAATCTTCGCTATTTTCTGGGGAATATTCTTTGCTTCTGATAAAAGTTTTGAAGCATCACCTTTCTTCTTCTTAACCTCTGATATAGACAATGATAGTGAGTTTCTCTTGTGCCTTAACTGCTCAGCCTCTACTTTGAGCCTTCTTTCTTCCTTATCCATCTCCACTAACTTGTCAACTAGTGGAAGCTTTGCACCCTGAAACTTGTTCTTAATATTCTTCTTAACAAGTTCAGGATTTTCCCGAACTAATTTTAGGTCTATCAAAATTTATCACCCGAATTTTGAAGATCCAAAAATAGCTTATTTTTGGTATCTATCATTGTAAGACTGAATAACCTAGAAGGTATTTATAAAATTTTTGACTATTTTCGTGCAAAGAAGGTTTTATAGAGAAAAATAACTGCTGACTTCTTAAAAAGGGTTAAAAAATAAGATTTTTTATACAGGGAATAAATATGAACAAAGTCAAGCAGTAGGTGAACGACTAACCCAAGCGCTAAAGGAATTGTTTGTGGAATAATGGTTGCAAGCAGCACTAAAGCAATGACTGTCTCATAAGAATGAAATATAACTACCACACTTAAATATTCAGGAATGTTTTTTTCCAATTCTATATTCATACAGTAAACATAAGCTTTTCTTATGCTAAATTTACGATGTGTTACAACATACCAGAATAAATGATCAGAATCAACAAGCACGCCGCCGACAAGCACGAGAAGAGACCAAAAACCAAAGAAAGGCCAAAGAATCATTGCAATGACTGCTGATATTATTGTGTGAGATAAAATGTTCATAATAAACACTTTAAAAAATAATGGATTTATAAGTTATTTGGATATGGATATCATTCACACTAATATTCATAATAGACTGGATGCTTGGCGGCGTTGCAGATAAGGGTATTGTAAAGAGCTGATTTAAATCGTTATTATTATCTCTTTATTATTTTTTAACTTAAAGTCAACTGTGCTTTTGTCGTTAAGTCCCATTGCGTCGCTTACATCTTTTGGTATCCTTAAAACCAAGTTGCTCTTTACTTTATTAACACTTAACTTGTAGCTCTTATCTCTTAATTTGTTTATCAGAAGTATTCTTTGCGCCTGAATAGGGTCATAATACTCTTCTTTGCATTTCGTACACTTCCAGCCGTCTATATCATAGCTATTAAATTTCATTCCATTCTTCGGAATTGTTCTCGATCCACAAAACGCACATTTTAATGTCATTTTCTTCTCCTTTTTTTAGTAGTTTCTCCTACGTGTGTTATGAGATAAACATCCTTCTTTTGAGTGTAGTTATACGATTTAACAACAACCACTTTCAGGGTTTTATTTCCAACATTAAAACTCTTTTCCACAGTTCCTTTCTTGCGTTTCCTTGTGCTGTAACCTTCTTCCAGTATTAATATACAGTCGCACAAATCAAGCCCAAGCCAAGTCATCTCTCTCATCGCTGTTTTTGAAGGTATGATAACTAAACCTTCAAATTTCAGGTTAAACATATCCTCATAACATATGTTGTTAGAATATGTCAGATTATTTAAATTTTTCGAAATACTCATACCTCTATATATAGATTCTGAAGTTATATATTGTTTACCAAGAATTATTCGAAGGTTTTTCGGATTCTTTAAAGAATCAATTGCAAAAACAGAATTACTCGTCTGAGAGCTTCTCAACTATCTTTGAGAATATCCCTTTTTTCTTATTCTCACGCTTCATCTCTTTTTTCAATAATTTCAACTTCTCTTTTTCATTAACCAAGGTTTTCTTCTCAACTTCTTTTAACAAATTCTTCAAAGGCTCTCCAAGCATCATAACGCCTTCTTCTATCTGTTTTTCCATCTCATCAAGGCGATCGTTTATCTTCTGGGTCTCAAGCTTTAACTCCATCTTTGTCGAGTTTATCAGTCCTTCTGCATTTTTTATCTTCTCTTCAATTTCTTCTCTTATTGGCTCTCTCTCACCAACACTAGTCTTCATCTCCTTAAAGAATCTTCCAAGTTCTCCTCTAAGTTCTTCTTCTACAACAATTTTCTGCTTTATTAATAAAAGCTCCCTTTGTATCTCTATTTTCTTCTTCTCTGATTCTTCTACTTTCTTATTAACAGAAACAATGTCATGTTTTTCTCTTTGAAAGGCTTCTTTTATCTTCTCAGACATATTAAAATACCCCCGACTAACAAATATAGAAACCAAACAATTATTTAAATGTTTTTATTATAAAGTAGTTAAAGAAACTTAATCGTGATATTTTCGATTAAGAAAAAATTTAATCTAATTCTAAATCAACTCCGAAATATCTCCGGTAAAAGATAGCAAAGGCTTATTAAAGAAAAACAACAAAAAAAGTCTATGATACCAGAAGATTTAAATACGAATAAGTATTTATTCGTACGTAAAGGTGGTATCATGGAATTAAAACAAATCAGCCTGACAATACCAAACAGCCTTCTAAAAGCGTCAAAGAGCTACTCTGAAGAGCTTGGTTACAGAAACATTCAGGAGCTAATACTAGAACTTCTAAGAAATAAAGTGTTAGCTGAAAAAATAGAGAGATACAAACAAATAGAAAGAGACATGAAAGACGCTAAGAAGTTAAGTCAAAAAGAGGCTGTTAACTATATAAAGAATATCTAAAAATGGATTACACAGTAGAGTTTAGCAGTCATTTCACAAAATCAATTAAGAAGTTAAAGAAGAAAGACAAAATATTATTTCAGCAAGTACAAAACAAACTAATAGATATAATCAGCAATCCAAGCCATTACAAACCTTTAAAGAATGTTCTTGCAGGTTATAGGAGAATACATCTCGGATCCTTCGTTTTGATATACAAGATAGAAGAAAAAACGATAAGAATCATATCTTTAGACCATCACGACAAAGCTTACTAGCAACATGTATTAAGGAAGGATGTTAGGAAGTTCTCAGAATATCTCCGGTAAAAAATGACAAAGGCTTATTAAGCAGCAACCCTACAAAAATCTACCAATGACAAAAGATTTAAATATAAATACCACTTCAGGAAGTGTTGAGGTGGTATATATGGAATTTAAGAAAGTAACAATATCTCTGCCAAAGAACCTGTATGATCAAGGAATAAATCTCGTTAACAAAGGTTTTTTCTCCAACTTCAGCGATTTAGTGAGAAGTGGAATTAGAACTGAGTTCAAAGAAATAAACCCCTTAATTAGGGATTTTGATGAAAACAACATATACAACGACAAAGAACTAGTCTTAGGCGTAAAAGAAAGCATGAAAGAAGCCGAGAATAAAAAAGGCAAGATCCTAAAATCTGACAAGGAAATGGATGAATATTTTGAGGCGTTATAAATGGGTCATGATGTTCTTCTCACTCCTTTTTTTGAAAAACAACTAAGAATATTGAAAAATAAAGATAAGATGCTTTTTGAAAGATTAATCAAAAAACTAAAGGAGATTAGACAAAATCCCAATCATTACAAACCATTAAAGAACATCTTAAAAGGAAAAAGAAGAGCTCATATCAACCCTTTTGTAATAATTTTTGAAATCAAAGAAAACATAGTCATTTTCCACTATGTAAAACATCACGACAAAGCGTACTAAAAACAAAAAAAATATAAATAACATACATAGTTCTATGTATGCATGAAGAACAGAACGACAATACAAGTCTCTGAAGACTTAAGAAAAGAGTTAAGAATTCTGGCAGCAAAAAGAGACATTTCATACCAAGAGCTTCTAAAGGACATGATTGAAGTCTTCAAAGAGCTAGACAAGGAAAAGACAATAATATCTATACCAATTAAACTGACAAAAAACCTAAAAGAACAAATAAAGAAAACAGACATGGCCTCAGTCTCAGAATACATAACATTTGTCTTAAGAATGGTGCTCTCCGAGGATACAAAGATAAAAGATGAAACTAAGATAAGAGAGAAGCTTAAGAAATTAGGATACTTATAAAATATTAGGGGATAAGATAATGCAAAGCTTAAGATACATGTTATTTAATAAACCACATAATATAGATGATTGTCTAGATCTTCATAAGACAAAAAACATAGCCAACGTTGATGTAGAATTGAAAGTAAATACCCATTGCGACGAGATGTACATTGTCGAGCACTTGATTGCGAGCTACACTTTCAACTTTAAGGATTTCAGCGTGAATTATGAAAAAATTCATGGAGGAATACTACCTCATCAGTCAATGAAGAAAAAACAAAAGAGTCTATACTCAGCAAACAAGAGCCTAGAAGAAACCTTAAGCAGGATAAAAGATTATAAAATAACTATTAACATTAAGGAGAATAAATTCAGCAATGAATTAGCATATAACTAAGAGCACTCATCCTCGCCTGTTAGCAGTGAATTTTAGGATTTCTACAACATACTCATTCTTACTATTCCTGCTTCTGAGTCTCTTTGCAAGCGCTTTCTCCCCAAAGACGTCTTCAATCCATCTTACAAAGTCGTTTTTCTCCGAGTTAACATGATAATTGAACACATCTTCATTTATCTGTTCAAGCGCATTTGCAAATTCCGACAAATTACTTGTAACTTTTCCGTCGCAGAAATAAAAACTTACTTCAGAACCAACCCTTTTTAACTTCTTTTTACTTGTTTTCTTGACTTTCCCAAAAGCTCTTTTCTCCTTAACCAACTTAACATCCCACCTCGTTAGCTAAAAGTTATTATTCTTTTCTTATTTAAATCTATCTTTTTTCAAATATGCAACTAAATAATATACTTGTATAGATAATAATATACTCAGATATAAAATATGAAAAAATTTATAAATAAGAATACACATTCAAAGCCGCCAAAGAAAAACAGAGAAAAGGAAAAAGAACATGACAACTATAAACATAAAAGGCAACGGAAAAAGAATACTAGTTCCATTAAAAGACCTGTCAAAGAATGAGCCTAAAAAAACAGCTACACCCACACAAGACAAGGAATCACTAACAGTAAAACTAAACAGGACAATAATAAACACAAGGATAGATGGTGCTTTTAACGCTGCAAAGACAGGAATACTAAGCAGTTACGTCATTGCATTTGGACTATTAATGGGATTTACCCCTGCAACAATTGCCCTTCTAACATCAATACCATTATTAATCGGATCAGCATCACAGTTATTCGTCGGGAGACTGGCAGACTTATTTAAAAGCAGGTTTAAACTGCTAATAATTGCGTCCCGTCTAGAAACTTTTAACTGGTTCATACTAACAATTCTTACCATAGCAGCCATAAAAAACCCTGTTCTGATAATAGCATTAGTAACTCTTGACGCAGTATTCATGAACATCCAATCACCAATATACAACGCAATACTCGCAGACACCATTCCAGATGGTAAAAGAGGAAAGAATATGAGCGTGAGAAACAGGCTCACTGGGCTTGCAAGCTTTGTAAGCATGGTCTTTGCAGGTTACATCTTAAGCTTAGCCAGCAAAACAAATCCACTCATCGGCTTTGTAATAATATTTTCAATTGCAATCATCTGCTCAGCTGGCGCGACAAGGTTTAGAAGAAAGCTCTACGACCCAAAACCTTTAAACTACAAGTCAGAGGATTACAGCCTGATACAGTTCTTTAAAACTATAAAGAAGAACAACTTTGGAATATTCACCTCTTTTATTGCAACTTACAAGTTTGCAGTTTACATAGCATCTCCATTCTTTGCAGTATACATGCTAAAAATATTAAACTTTGACTACTTGACATTCATGATAATAACTGCCTCTGCAGTCATCGCCTCTTTTACGAGCATGAGATTGTGGGGGAGAATAATAGATAAGTACGGTTCAAGAATTGGTTTTTCCATAACATCATTTTTAATAGTTCCAGTTCCATTATTATGGCTCACAACCACTAACTGGAAATTATTAGCAGCAATCGAAGTGTTATCAGGCATTGTTTGGGCTGGATTTAACCTTTCAACATCTATATTCATCCACGAAGCAATAACTCCAAAGCTCAGGATAAAATTCTTCTCTTACAATCACTTAACAGCTGGAATTGGAATATTTTTAGGAACAATTATTGGAGGTTGGATTATAAGCTTTGAACCAGTTCTTTTCAAATCATCATTCTTATTAGTGTTCTTCATATCAGGACTGCTAAGGCTAGTGACAGCTGCAATATTTGTTCCAAGAATACAGGAAGAAAAGATAGTGTCTGTAAACCTAAAAAAACAACCCACCTTGTTTAAAAGTTTCATAACTCTAAGGCCTAAAGAAGGAGTCATCTATGACATTGTAGGAGACAACAATTTTATAGAGCAGAAAAAAGTATTCAAGAAGCTAAAAGCAAAGATAAAAAATAAGAGATTTGCAACGAACACACCAATTGTTGGAAATTATGGCTTGTTAAAGTAAAAGTTAAAAAACAACTAATCATTTCTCACTCGAAAGGAGAATTGAGTAATGATTGAGATAAAGCAATATAAACCAAAATATTTCAATGCAACTATTAGCACGTTAGAGTTATTAATAGAGGAGGATAAAGAAAAAAAATTGTTTGAAGGACAATGGAGTGATAAAGATTATTATATTCATGAATATCTTTCTAAAAAGAAATATACGCCATTCATCGCCACAAAAGATGATAATGAAGTCTTAGGCTACATAATTGGGAAAAAAGATGATTTAAATTCAAAGATTTTTCATATAGAAATGCATTACGTAAGAAAAAATTATAGAAAACAAGGACTTGCAAGAAAACTAAGGAACTATCTCGTAGAATATGCAAAAGATAAAGGATACACAGAGCTTAGGAGCTACACTGCAGCTGATAACGAGGCAGTAGTCAGATTAAGCAAGTCAATGGATTGGGAGGTTGAAAGAAAAGACAACTGGTACTTGTTTAAGAAAGACTTAACAAAATAGTTTACTTCTTCCACTTAGCAATTACTTCTTCCCAACGTTCAAAAGTTCCTGTGTCAAACCACTGACCAGAGTCATAGTATCCAAAGAGTTTTTTATTAGAAGCAACTTTTGGAAATAATTCTCTCTCTAACATAAACTTTTTTTCTGCAGGTAACTCCAAAAAAACTTTGCTAGAAAAAATGTAGTATCCTGAGCTTATATAATTTGAAGGAGCATCTTCCTTCTTAGGCTTCTCGACAAACTTAACTATTCTATCACCTGAAAGCTTAACAACCCCTCTTGAAGTGACATCTTCAACCTCTGTTAAAGCAATTGTTATCAACGCATCATTCTTCTTATGAAGCAGCAGCATCTTCTCCCAGTCAAGGTCAAAGAGGTTATCACCATTTACAACGATGAAATCCTTAGAAAAATCTTCTTTAATCTGTTTTTTTGAAAGCAGATGAAAACAACCGCCAGTTCCAAGAGGCTCTTTTTCAACTAAGAATTCAATTTTTACGCCGACATCCCTGCCCTTAAAATAATCTATTATCTTATCAGCCATGTAGCCAATGCTTAAGTAAACTTTAGAAACACCTGCTTCTTTTAACTTGCTTATGACTTTTTCAGTCAGGGTCACTCCCTGCACTGGTATCAATGGTTTTGGAACCTCATAAGTTAGTGGTCGAAGTCTAGTTCCAAACCCTCCTGCTAGTACAATTGCAGTCTTCATTTTTTATTCTTGTAAGCCTCGTAAGTTGTCTTAATCATTTCTTTGACAGTTCTCTTTGGCTCCCAGCCAAGCACTTTTTTGGCCAGCTTGTTTGAAGCAATAAGCATCGGTGGATCACCAGGTCTTTTCTTGCCAATAATAAAAGGTATTTTTTTACCGACAACTTCTTCTGTCAGCGTGATTAGTTCTTTTACACTTACACCATTGGAAGTCCCAAGATTTATAACTCCATTATAATCTGTTTCAAGAGCTAATATGTGGGCGTCAACCAAGTCATTAACATCTATATAGTCTCTTATGCATGTGCCATCTCTTGTAGGATAATCATCTCCAAAGACCATTAATTTATCTCTCTTTTCAAACAACACTTCCATAATTATTGGCAGCACATTCTTTGCATCCGGATCAACATAGTTTAGCCCAGCATCCCCTGCAACGTTGAAGTATCTTAAAGAAACATACCCTAAGTTGTAAATCTCATGATACCACTCAATTATATTCTCACAGTCTAATTTTGTAAATCCATAGAAGTTTATTGGTTTTGTTGGACTTTTCTCATCAACAATTCCTTTCTTTGGCTCGCCATAAACTGCTGCTGATGATGAAAATATTATTTTTTTAACATCGTTTTTTATCATCTGGTTTAGCAGGTTTATTGTTCCTTTGATGTTGTCAGAATACTTAACAGCGTCTTTCATTGATTCTTCAACTGCTTTGTAAGATGCAAAGAGTATCACTGCATTAATATCATTCTCAACAAAAACCTTTCCAAGAGAAACATCATCAACCAAGTCTGCTTCGTAGAACTTCGCCTTTTTATGGACTAATTCTTTTGAACCTTTTGAAAGGTTGTCAATCACAACAACGTTATAACCCTTCTCTACAAGCACTTTAACAGCGACGCTGCCGATGTAACCAGCACCCCCAGTCACAAGAATTGTTTTAGCCATAAGTATCAAAGGCATAAAAATCAAACCTATATAAATCTTTTTGTGAAAGAAAACTAATCAAAATATAATATAGATATGAAATATGGTTCTCGGAAAACTTTCGAAAATATAAATAAATATTTATAAATACATTTTAATTAATTTTAATAATATGAGTAAAAAAACAATTTATAAAGACTTTTTTATTTTAGAAGAGAACAGAGAAGAATTTGAAAATATTTGCATGGATGCAATAAAACTAGCAAATAATTTTAAATTAGATTTAATGAAAAAACCACTTGTAAATTATAAAGAACAAGAATTTATAAAAAACCAAATATTTGAAGATTTTCCAAGGGACCCATCAGATTTAAAAACAGTGTTAAATGAATATAAAAACAAAATATTAGATGGATCTGTTAATTGGAGTTCTCCTTCATTTTTAGCTTTTCCAGATTCAAACAATTCAATGGCCACAACCATTGGACATATTTTACAAGGCATGACTAGTCAAAATTTATGTAATTCACTACATACCAGTCCGACTGCAACTATTGTAGAAATACAAATAATAAAATGGTTAAGAGAATTATTAGGTTTTGAAGTTAAAAAAATATTGAAACTGTTTTTGACATAGGTGGTGTTTATGCATCAGGAGGAGTATTATCAAATACAATTGGTTTACTTCTTGCAAGAGAAAGAAAATTCAAAGAAACTATGAAAAAAGGCATTACTTTTGATGTTTCTAAAGTAAAAGTTTTCTTACCAGAGAGTATTGGTCATTATTCATCCAAATGTGCTGCAGGTTGGTTGGGTCTCGGACTTGATTGCATAAAGTTAGTCAAAACAAATAACAATTTTTGTTATGATCTAGATGTCTTGGAGTATGAACTTGAAAAAACAGTTCAAAATAATGAGATTCCATTAGCGATTATCGCTTATGCAGGAGATTCAAGAACCATGTCAATAGATAATTTTGAAATGATATATAAATTATCTAAAAAATATGATGCATGGTTCCATATCGACGCATGCCATGGTTCTGCTTTGATATTCTCAAAAAAATATAAACATTTAATTAATGGCATTAATTTAGCGGACTCAGTTACTTTAGATCCTCACAAAATTTTTTGGATGCCATATAATTTGTCTTACATCTTAATAAAAAATCCTGAGAATTTTAAGTTAATATCTGGCTCTAGCGATCTTATTACAAATGAGCCTTTGTCCATGGGTCAGATCTCTCCATTTATTGGAAGTTGGGGATTTCATAGTTTGAAATTGTGGTTCTTGTTTAAAAATATGGGCATGAAAAACATTCAGAAGTTTATTGATTATAGAACTGATAAAGCAAAAGAGTTGTCAAACAAGATTAGTAATATGAAAGATTTCTATGTTTTCAATGATGTAACAATGAATAGTATAATATTCATGTATATCCCAAAACCATTTTTTAAAAAAATAAAAAACAACGATACATTCGCCATTCAAGAGTTAAACACACTTAATAAGAGTATAAGAGAAATATTATTTAAGGATAAATCTATTTTTGTTCACACATTCCCTCTAAAAGACTATAAGAGAGTCAGTGGTGTCGATATTAAAACAGAACTCCAGATGCTTCGAATAATTATTAGTAATCCATTATTTAATGAAATAACAGAGAATAAGGTTCTCGAAACCATAAAAGAAGTTGCAGAAAATGAGTATAAAAAAAGATTTAAGACTTAAATCGCTTCTAAAAGATTTAGAATCGTTTTATAGTACTTATTCTGACTGCAGAAGACACTTCACCTATGCATATGGATCACACATCACAGGTTATGCTAGCGAGTTTTCTGATTTAGATATAGTAACGATAGGTGATGACTATTCAAAAAAAGATATTGAAGAAATAAAAAATTATATTATTGATTTTCATAATAAGAATAATTTAAAGATTGATGAAGAAGTGCCTTTTGAAAAAAAACTTGTCTGTTCATACAACATGATGTTAGGTGCAGTTTTAGGTGAAGGTTTTCATTACGATGATGCCGGAATGCCCTTAGTTCCAGAACTAATACTAACACAAGAATATTTACAATCTGACGAGTTAATGAAAAGAATATTGCTTAGCACAATCACAAACAAATCTTACTTACTATCTGGTTCATATGAAGATTATAGTTTCTATGAACAAAAAGGATGGGAAAAGATTGTTGAAGTAATATTTTATATGAATAATAATCAGCCTTTAAAACAAGATTCATTTCTAGAACTAATGATATCTAACGGAGAAAGAACTGGTAGAGATTATTTGGGTTATATGAACAAAGAGCCAGTAAGAAATTATTTAACCAATAAAATTAATGAAAAATTCAATATTTTTTTAAAGAAAGGGTTATTAAAGGAAGAATATAAAGGAGTTGTTTATAATGGAGAAAGATGATTGCGTTTTTTGTAAGCTTGTTTCAAATAGAATTGATTATTATGGTAACATTAAAAACTATAAATACTGGAGAGTTATTATCAGCAGAGAGCAACACACGTTATCAACACTGATTATCTTGTTAAAGAGGCATCTTATAAGATTTTCAAGCATAGATGAGTCTGAATTGTTGGAACTTAACAAAATACAAAAAGAAATGGAGAATGTATTGGATAATCTTTTTAAACCAAACTTGTACAATTACTTGCAATGTGGAAATGCTACTAATCATCTGCATATTCATTTGATTCCAAGATATAAAGAAGAAAGAATTTTTGCAAAAAAAAGATTTACAGATCAAGCATATGGAGACTCCGTTAAGGAGACAACAGACATTGAAAACCCAATAATTATTAAGCTGCTTAAAAAGAATATAACCAGACAACTTTCAATCTAGATATCTCGCTCTTTTGAACAATTCCTTAAAGGTCGCGTAGTAGCCTTCGAGTTCTTCTTTGCAGACATCAAGTGATAGTATCTTGTGTTTTTCATCCATCTTCTGTTCTACCTGTTTTAAGACTTCATCGAATTTATCAAGCCTTTTTCCAAGCAGTTTAAAATATGAAAACACGCCTCTTGGGTGTATGAACTTGTAACAATCAGCATTTGCACATACCTCTGCT
>Ga0180009_10001823_pt1 | contig 25481 bp, 26 predicted proteins | sample OS_PC_MetaG_FD_123537 | JGI IMG/M metagenome (GOLD analysis project Ga0180009, IMG submission 123537) | Groundwater microbial communities from the Aspo Hard Rock Laboratory (HRL) deep subsurface site, Sweden - OS_PC_MetaG | ecosystem: Environmental > Aquatic > Deep subsurface > Groundwater...
CCTATGGCTATTGCTATGGACGTTTCAAAAATAGAATTTTTAAGCATCGGAAAACCAATCACCACCATTTCAACAACGAACGAGATACGATATCTTGATTTTAGAATTACAGTTACTGGAGAAGATTTTGAAAGTTTACAAGCAGATATTTCAGAGATACACAGGAATGTTTACTTTGTGCAAACAAACAGCTACAAAACAAAAGCACCAACTAGCTGCGAAAAACAATCAGACAACACAACATTCATCTGCTACCTGAGAACATTAACACTCTGGCTCTCAAATTCAACAGTCAAAATTCCAATAACACTCTACAACACGAGCGGAGCAACAACAATTGTCAATAAGACATTCACATTCACAATAGACAATACAAGACCCTCAATTGTTAGCATAAAAACAGATAAGTGTACACAGAACAATACTTGTTATATTGCATCAGGCAAAGGCACGAGTATAATAATACAGTTTCAAGATTCTATGGCAACTTTTAATAATGAAAAAGTAAGATATTCTTTCGCTGGAAAGAACAATATTTTAGTCAAGAATTGTACTGGTATGACTTGTTATGGAAACTCAGTGACTACTTGTGCATCAGGCCAAGAAATGCCAATAAGAATTTCAACGATGGATGCAATGGATGATGCTTTCAATAAAGTTAATAAAACTTTCACATCAAGTTTTATTTGTGATAATAGTGCGCCTTCAATAGTTAACTTGACGATAACAACTAATACTTTTGACAAAATAACTTCTGATAGCAACGTTGATGTTAAGATTATTGTCAAGGATGATATCTCACCATCTGTGAGTGCAAAAGCCAACCTTTCAGGAGTGGGTATTAACAGTACTTCAACTGCTTCTTGTGATAAGAATAATGAGACGTTCACATGTAAGTTTTCATTTAAAGTGAGCTGGCCAGGATATTATACTACTGATTTAAAATTCAGCATATCTGACCTTGCAGGAAATATATTAGCGATAGCGCAGCCAATTGAAGTCTTGGCTGTTGAAAACCAATCAGTTAACTTATGGAGCGTTGTATCATCAGAAACAAGTCCAAAGCAAGCACCTGCAAAAGAGTTGCAGCACTCAACATGGCAGATATACCAATACATAAACATGAGACCATCAGTATCAGGCCAAGAGTTAGTCAGCGTGAAAAAGAAGTCTTGCGACAGAAAGAATAATGACACCACAGCAGTTCTCGATGCAACAATCCTTAGCTTTAAAGACAAAATAATTGTGATGTATACAGTTCCAAAAGGAGTGTACAAATACACAACTCTTGAATATAACTGCACCTTTGAACTTTACACTAAGAAAGGAGAATCATTAACAAAGATTCCAGAATTAGAATCAGTTTATGTCTCATTACAACTACTAAACACCGCTGGTTCAGAAGAAAAAGTAGTCCAAGAAATAACAAGGCTAAAAGAAAAGATTGAAGCCAGACAAGAGTCATACAACAGCTGGTTTAACACCCTAAAAACAGTGTATACAGTGGCTGGCTATATCTGTCCGATACCAGGTCTTTCATATGGTGTTGGCGCAGTGTTTGGAATATCTCAAACTGTTTCTGCTGTTGGTTCTATTGCTGCAGATCTAATTCCCGGCGGACAAGGAGTAGCTACATCACTAAAACAAGTCGCAAGCTCATCAGATAAATCAAACAAACAGTTTACTAAGTATGGAGAAACTATGACTTCCTATATAGGCACGGCTTGTGGTGTCTTGACATGTAAATCTCCATGGCTTACTAGTTTTGTGAGTGATAATATAAATAAAATTCCTGCCTTAGGTGACCTTAATAAAATAACTGCTGACTATGCAAAGATGATGGGATTGAACAATTCTTTTGACTTGATGGATGAGTATAAAAGTTTGCCCATCGCCATTATAAAAACTTGTCCACCGGCTCTTTTATACCATTATATGAGAGGCACATCAATAGAGTGTAATTATCTTAATTGTATACAATCAAGAGCATCTCAAGGTTTAAATCTTGCATGGTGTCAATCAATGAAAAACTATGAAGAATGTGTTTACTCAACAGGAAGTGTTTTTCATTCAATGCCTATATTGCCAATTGTGAATAATGTTGGAAAAATGTTAGAACAAGTAGCAAAAGATCCTTATAGCGCTGGTTTGGCAGCTGCAACAACGTTTTTATGCAAACAAGACGCTCCTTCTCCAGATTCACGCTGGAACTACATATTTTATGGTGCTTGTTCAGTGCCAAAACTTTTGGAGAACGTGAATAAAGTACTTAATATCGTTGGGTTTAACAAGCAAATAAAAGAAAGACAATTTGGTCAAAGACTGGAAAACCCAGAGCAAAAAATGTGTCAATCAATTATAGAAAACACTTTAAGACTAACTTACATGAAAGACTTGGGTGGTGTTGAAATTTCAGGAGCAAACATGTATTGTGACTCGTCTGGTTGCTCATATGAAAACAAAAAATTAAGATATGATGCGGTGCTCGTTCAAACAATTTACACAGTTCAAACAAAGGATGCACAAAATAATGATAGGTTGGTCATTGTTGAACCAAACTTCGGCCATGATGAATTCTATGATGAAAGCGGTAACTTGTATTCTAAATATGCATATGAAGGTAGAATATCCAGACATGATATAACTCTTTCTGATCTCGCAAAGATTAATACACTCACGGATGCTGAAATAGAACAAAAGTTTAAAGTGAAAGCGTCTGTGTTTAGGAATATGGCGGACCAAGTTGAGAATGCTATGAAAATTAAGCGTGGGGATGATATGAAAGAACTAGGTGTCTCTGATGAGACTATAAAAAATCTTGACAATGCAGATAATAGACTCAAAGAAGCAATAGAAGAAAGTACAAAAATTCAGCATGAGAGAGACAAAAAAAATGGTGCACGTGATAGTTCCATTGCTGATTATAATGAAGTGATAGCTGCATTAAATAAACAAATAGAAGACATAGATAAAGAATTGACTACAATTATTACTTCTGAAAGAGAGCAGTACTTATTAAAGACTAGAACTGAATCACTTGCGAATATAATTCATTTGAAAAAAGGTAGAGATAATTTGCCAAAAACTTATGATGAGGAGGCTGTAAAAGCTGCAGATGAAGAAGTTGAAAAAGCAGAACAAGAATGGAAGTATTATCATAAGAATGTAATGGAAGAGATGCAGTATGGTAATCTGGATTCGGAGGGGTTGCTTAAAGGACTTACTCACTTAACATTAGGCTTTGCAAGAACCATGGGTTTGTACAGTGGAGTTTTTGCAAGAACAGGAATCTTAGATACAACTGAAGTTATATTTAAATTTTTAGAACCAATATATGAGTTTTTTTCAATAGACGCGTTTGTAGAAAAACAGTTGTGTGACAGTAACTTTGAAGAGGTTGGTGGAAGCTTTGTGTTGACGAGATTAAATTCTGGCGAGATAACTCCTGGCGCTTTTGTGGCCGGAAGTAAGAGTTTGATAAATAAACCAGATGGAACATCTGTGAAGAAATACTTTGTTTATGGACAAATCATTAATGCTAAGAAGGATGGATTGAAATTCAAGATATACATGACTGGAGGAGGCACTCATGTGATTAACGAAACTGTAACTTTGAATAAAGGTCAAATGTTTCCTTCAAGCGGCTCACCTCTAGACAGGCCTTGGTTTGAAGGAAATCTAACAGGTGATTATAATGAGGCTTGCATAGAATTCAAAACGAGTTATTTAAACGAATACTTTGACGTTGCGAACGTTGATGATAACAAGATTTGCGCTCCATTGGTGGTATTATCATGATGAAAAAAGGACAGATAACTATGTTTGTTGTGATGGGAATCGTATTAGTAATACTTGTAGGTTAGTTGTTTATATCAAGTCTAGCATAGTTACAACAGAGCCTCCTGAAACAGATATAACTGAGACTTACTCTAATGAAATAGCATCTATAAAACTTTACACTGAAGATTGTATGTACAAACTTGGAAAGGAAGCATTCATAGAACTTGGACAAAGAGGTGGTTATCTTGACACTTCATTCATCCACCCTTATGGTTTGACAGCGACAGAGAGTGATGGTTTTGAAATATTTCCAGACTCAGGAATTGTTATTCCTTTCTGGTATTATATGAAATCCAAAAATGATTGTACTGGCTGCGTTTTTGACAGCCAGAAACCTTTCTTGGCAGGACGCACAAACAAATCTGTGACTGGTCAAGTAATATCTTATATAGAAAATAATATTGATTCTTGCCTTAAAGACTATTCATTCATGAAAACAGAAGGATTTGAAGTTGTTGAAGGTCCTCCAAAAGTTGATATTAAACTTGGAGGCGACACAATAATAGAAATGAAGAAATCAGTAGTTATAGAAAAAGATGGCAAAACTTATTCTATAAACTCTTTTGTTACAAGTCTAGGTCTTGATTTTAGTAGCCTGTATAGTTTTGCAACTGAAATAGTTGAACAACTAATATATCAAGGTTTCTTTGAAAATCAGGTTTTAAACGATATAACTATCTATAATTTTGGTTATGATGAAGTATCAAAACCAATCCCTCCAATACAAGGAGGAAAAGAGACTTACTTCAGCTATCCAGGCATGTATATGAAATCCATTGAAAATGTGAATAACATACTAGCAAATGAAGTCATACCTAACACAGTTTCTGGCGTCAAGGTTTCAGGTACAAGAAACGGGGTTATTTCAATGGTTATATCTGGTAAGAATGAGACTGAACTTTTCTTTGAGGAAGCTTTTCAGAATCAAAAGTTATTACAAATTTTTAATTTTGACCGTGTCGATAGAAACCAATACTCTGTTTTCTTCACTTATCTTCCTATATGGAAACCCTATCTTCGAATCAATAATAAAGCAGGATTTTTAAATGTTCAACCGGCAAAAATATTTCCTCCAATATCCTTACCTTTTGACCTTGGAAGCATATATCAGATGAATTATAATTTCTATTACGACTTAAGTTTTCCTGTCATGATAAGGCTGTATGATGAAGAAGCGTTCAATGGTGAAGGGTACAATTTCATCTTTGGGTTTGAGTCAAACCTAAGAAAAAATACTCCTTTTAATAAATCTGGCACAGCACCTACATTAAATGTGCAGGGCAATCAAAACGATGTATTCTGTGATTACAGAAATAGGAATTCAGGCAACATAAGTATAATTGTGAAAAACTTCGCTACTAAACAACCGGTGAAAGGATTAGAAATAAGTTATACTTGTGGTTCATTAACATGCTTAATAGGTGCTACTGGTATGTATGATACTCCAGGGTTAGTAACAACTCTTCCTACATGTTTAGATGGTGTTATTAGTTTTTCAGATAACAATTATTATATCGATAAACCAACTTATCTGACCTCTGTTAAGGGAAAAAATCAAGCTGTTGAAATTGTTGCTTATCCGAAGAAGAAGTTAAATATTACAATACTATCAAATCCTGTGAGGAAGAATTATGATTTCTCAATACCAAAAATATTCTGGGAACCAGTGTTTTTAGAATTAACTCCTTCAATAGATGAAACTTTCTTGATAAGAGTTGAAAGGATATCTAATGATTCAAGCATTAATGAGTTTAAAAGTTTTGCTTCTTTTAATTCTGAAACTCCAGCAGCCATAGAGTTTATTCCTGGAAACTATTCAATAGAGGTCATCTCTTTATTATATCTTGGTGAGAACCGCTCAGTTGATAGGATAGTAATTCCTGAGGATGAACGATGCTACAGCGGAGAATGCTTCACGCTTCCAGAAGTCTCATTCAACGCCACATTCCCAAGCGGAGGAGTTGTTCTTAATAATGAAACCGGTTACTTTGAGATAGGCGAAGATATCTATAACAAATCAAATATAACATTTAAAGTTTTCACTATAGACCATGCGGGGATGAAAGTCATGGAAGACTTAGAAGAGATGAATAAAATAGAATACTACTCAATGAATTATAAGTCCAACATACTTCCAGTGCTGGAATGATTAATTTAGTATCACCATTTAGATTTAAAAATTTCTGGTACGTTTATCTTTTCACCATTAACTCTTTTTAGATCTTCAAAATCAAGTCTTATCCTATCATTATGTAAATCAAATTTATTTATTTCAACATCAATTGTGTCCTTTGGACTTATATATAAATCTAAATAGTAATATTCTCTATTGCTGGGAAAATATGGTGATGATTTGTGAAAAATTTTAAATCCTTCTTTTCTTAAATCAGGTTCAATTATCATTCCAATCATGCTGTATGAGCTCGTATTTTCATTTCTAGTTTCATTCTTTACAGCAACTTTTGCTATGATGAATTGATCATTTTTTGGTTGATCCTGTGCTTTGATTTCTAAAGGAGAAACTGCCATATACATTCCTACTCCGAGTCCTGCGATGTATCCTAGTGTTTTGTTCATTGTTTGTTGTGTTTGTTTTTCCTTTTAAATAGTTTTTGTTTTCTTAATTACTTAGAAGTGGTTTCTGTAAAAAATTTAATAAAAAAATAAATTTATTTCTTCTCTTCTTTTGGCTTGTAGTCTAGTCCGTGTTTTTCTAAGTCTTTTTTTAGTATTATTGTATTTCTTATTTCGATCAGCTCATCTAGGTTTTGTGTGTAGAATTTTGTTGCGTTGTGTATATACATTCCTTGCTTGTCTAGTTCTTCTTTTAAGTAATCCATTATTAATAGTGGGTGTATGTTTCTTAAGAGTTTTTCTGCTTCTTTTTTTGTATAGTTTTTTTGAAGTATTTCTGTGTAAACCTCTTTTTTTGTGATTAAATCTCTTTTTAGTTTTCCAATGTTATAATTCTTGTCTTTAAGTGCGGTATCTATTATTTTTTTAAGTGATTGTTTGTCTTGTTCGTTTTCTTGTCCTGATATTGTTAGTTCGCTATCATAATATTGCGTTAAGATATCATATTGTTCTTCTTCATCTTTTATCTCTCGGATGATTTCATTAATTTTTGGTCTTGCAATTTTAAAATATTCTTTTAGTCCTTCGACCACTACTTTTTTTATTTCTTTTTTCTTCAGTTTTGATTCATCGTTGTTTGCAAATATTTGTTTAAAGTTGTCAATCATGACTTTATAAAGTAAATCTTGCGCAGGTGCAAATATATTGTTAAATAAATAACTTTGTGTATCTTCATCTGAGCATTTATCATAGTGCTCAAATGCTTTTTCAACATTTTCTCTGGTTTCTTCTGAATATTTGTTTTTGTCATCAATAGATTTATTCAAGGATTGAACTTCTTTTTGTTCAATTTTTGTTTCTTTCTCTTTATAGTCGGAATTAGATTTGTTTGTTAATTCTTCATTCTCTTCATAATCAGTTTTTTTTCCTGATAGTTGTTCTATAGATGTCTTCGCAATTTTTCTTATTAATTCATCAAGATTCTTTTCTTCTCTCATTTTTTTCAGGTTATGTTTTTTTATTTAAATATCTTTATCTATTTTTATTGTTCAGAAGTAGTTTCTATAAAAAATTTAATAAAAAATGAATTATTCTTACTTTTTCGGTTTTACGTATGAATGTCTGTGGTCTTTAATGTAATTCTTAAAACTATGTCCTTGGCTGTAAATGTTGTTTACTAATCCAGGAAGATCATCCATCGTCATACTTTCTTTTCTAAGCGAATAATCAGGTGCCAATTTTTCAACGTTTTTCACAACATGGTCTCTTAGGTATTCAAAGTTTTCATGTTTGAATAATTTAGTGCTTATTAGTCTCATGTTTGTTCCTGCAGCTCTTTCTCCAGCTGAACGTGCAAATTGTGGCAAGTATTGACTTTCAAAGATATTTTTCCTGTTATCAACAAGGTCTCTTACAAAGTCTTCTTTGCTAACACCAAATTTGTGTACCATCATTCCTTGTATGTGTGCTGGATCTTTTTTGTAAAGTTCTCCAATTCTCTTTAACTCTTCAGCATTAGCATCAGGAAATGCATAGCTTAAAAGTTGCATACCAACTTTGTTAAATATGTCTTCTGCATGTTCTACAGCATCTGCGAACTTGTGTTTTTCAGTTCCTATCTGGTACTGGTTTGGAATTCCATTCTCATCTTTTCCATGCATTCCAATAAGGAATTCATCCATTGCTTTTGTAAATGCTTTGCTGACTCTTGTTGTTAAGTCGCCCCTTTCTTTTTGCTTTTCTGGTGCGAAATGGGATTTGTATTGTTCTAAAAGTTGTTCAAGATCTTCATTGACCATTTTAATATCACCTATAACAATTTTATTTTAACCATTACTCATTCATTATATCTTAATAAAACTTTCGTTTTGAAGAGCGTGTATTTAAATCACAACTTTTATAAATCAACTTATTTTAAAAGAATCATCACATTTTCGAGGTGAAAACACTTTGGCAAAAAAAGAAACTAAGAAAGAAAAATCAACCCTTGATTCTCTGCCAGCTGATATTCCTGATGAGACTAAGAAGAAGCTTGAAGAGATAAAAAAGAAACTTGACAAGTTCAAAGATGCAGTTGTAGGCAAGTTTGAAGATTACATCGTAGGAGTAGCCTTAATGCCGCCTTCTAAGGATGAAAAAGAGAAAGAGAAGATAAACGTCTTAGTCCTTGTTGATGATACTGACAGCAAGAAGATGACAAAAGAGGAGCTAAAGGAGAAACTCTCATCCATAATTCTAAAGATGGCTCATGACGTTGATAAAAAACTAAGCCCTGAAGTTATGATCATAAGTGATCTGTGGCAGTCATGCTTTGATGCAAAATACGATCTTGTGCAGATGATAGCATTATCAGCTCCAGTGTATGACAAAGGAATGCTTGCAGCGATAAAGATCTGCGAAATCCACAAGAGCATGGTCTTAAAAAAATTCGAAAAATACATAGTCTCATACGTCTTGGCAGGCTCACTAGTTCAGGGAAGGGCAACGCCTGAATCAGACATCGACGTATTCTTAGTCATCGATGATACAGATGTAAAGAAGATGACTAGAGCTGAGCTAAAAGACAAGCTAAGGGCAATAATCATAGGCATGGGTCTTGACGCTGGCAAGATGACAGGAATAGAAAACAAGCTAAACATCCAAGTATACATACTAACAGATTTCTGGGAATTTATTAAAGAGGCAAGCCCGGTAATATTCACATTCCTAAGAGATGGAATACCATTATATGACAGGGGAGTGTTCATGCCTTGGAAACAACTATTACAGATGGGAAGGGTAAAGCCAAGCTCAGAAGCAATCGACATGTTCAAATCAACTGGCGAACAGATGATTCAAAGAGTCAAGTACAAGCTAAAAGACATAGGCATGGAAGACTTGTTCTACGCAACACTAACACCATCACAGGCAGCCCTCATGCTCTTTGGAATACCGCCAACAACACCAAAGGAAACACCTGATGTGTTAATGGACGTGTTTGTAAAAAAAGAAAAACTCTTAGAGAAAGAATACGTGGAAATACTAAAAGACATCATAAAAATGAGAAAAGATCTTGAGCACGGCACAAAAAAAGACGTGTCAGGCGCAGAGATTGACAAGCTGTTAAAAGACTCAGAAAAATATCTAAACAGGCTTAACAAGCTCTTTAAGCAGATAGAAAAGGTCAAGGAAGAAGAAATAGTAGTTCACAACTATGAAAGCGTGGTTACAGTGATAAGGGATATCTTAAGACTTGAAGGTGTAGATAGGGTTAAAGACTTAGAAATCATAGAGATTTTTGAATCTGAAGTAATCCATAAAGGCTTAATACCAGAGAAATATCTAAGAGTGCTAAAGCAGATAGTCAAAGCAAAGAAAGACTACGATGAAAAGAAACTCTTAAAACACGACGTTGCAAAGCTAAACAAAGACTCAAGAGACTTATTAAGATTCTTAGTTGAATACATCCAGAGGAAGAGAGGAAGAGAACTGGAGAAAACAAAGATAAGAGTTAAGCATGGAAAGAAGTTTGGCGAAGTGATACTGATAGGAAAAGAAGCATTCATAATACACGACATTGACAACGAAGACAAAGATATAACTAAAGCAACCATAACAGAGACAGGCGCTCTCAAAGACATGAAAGAATCATCATTGGAAGAATTAGAAAAAGCATTAACTGCAATAGAGATTCCTGCCAAGGTATTCATAAAAGAACCAATCTTTGAAGACCTTAAAAGCATCTTTGGAAAAGATGTTGAGGTATTAATAAACTATTAATACCGATGCTCAAAAACCTTTTTTGAGTTTTTGTTGTTGAAGTCCTAATAAACTATTAGCTTGAATAGTCAAATAAACAACAACATTTTTAAATTCTTTTTCTTTTCATATTTAGAAAGGGTTGATTTATGAAAACTGGTATAAAAGTCTTTGATGCAATGACTACAAAGCCTGTCACAGGCAAAGTCGATGATACAATAACAAACTGCGCCAAGACTATGAAGAAGTATGGTGTTGGAAGCCTTCTAATAACTGATAAGAAACAAGTAGTTGGTATGATTACAGAGAAGGATTTCGTCTACAAAGTATTAGCCAAAGGCATAAACCCTGATGATACACTGGCAAGGGATATAATGGAGAAAAACCTATTCACAATAACCCCTGAATCAGACCTTTACGATGCAATGGTTGAGATGAGAAATAACGAAGTTAGAAGACTGCCAGTCGAAGAAGATGGAAAGATAATAGGACTCTTAACCGATAAAGACATTCTAAAGATAGAACCACAGCTCTTCGAGCTATTCGTTGAGAAGATGAGAATTCGAGAAGAGGATTCAAAACCAATAGCTGACTTTGGCAAATACGAAGAGGGCTTGTGTGAGAGCTGCGGAAACTGGTCTTACAGATTAAAAGATGTTGAAGGCTCAAAAATATGTTCCAACTGCACAGCTAATTAACATCTAAAAAAGTTGTGTAAGCATCAATATTTTCTTTAGGAATCTCTCCAAAAGCACAATTCTTGCAAGTCCAGTCAAGATAAACCCATCCATCCCTCTTATACTTGTTTAAAGCTTCTGGAATCTTTGCTCGAATAAACGCGTGGCCAGGAATAAACACTAACTGAGTGTCAATACCAACAGCTTCAAGCAAGTTAGCCAAAAAAAGCGTTCCAGACTCACAATCACCACCACCGCCGACCATGAAGTCTTGAGGCATCTCAACGTATTCAAAATTAACAGGGTCAGCAATGTAATCAAAGTTATCCCTGACAAAGTAATATATCGCTTTTGCATGACACACCCGCTCACCCTGACAAGCAATTGAAACTATCTTGTTTGCAGTAGTCTTAACAAAAGGACTCTGAGGAACCACAAAGTCCAAAAAATCCTCCCTGCTCTTTAAAGTCCTAGTCTCATTAGACAAGTTGTAATCAAAAACCATCACTTCCTCTAATGTAGGAACCTTGTCAGGCCTAGGATCAAGCTTCACCCCGTAATGAGGAAATATCATCACTGAAAGCAATAATATCAAAAAGACGGCGATGATGTAAATTAAAGGGCTTTTCCCCCTTTTACCATCATCATCGTATAAATTATCTTCATAAATTTCTTTCTCGTGCATTAATTTTATTATCTTATTACAAAATATTTAAATATTACTTTAATTTTTAAACCTTAATGATGAAAGGAACAGACAATCCTGTGCCAAGACACATAGGTGTGGTACTTGACGGTAACAGGCGATTTGCAAAGAAACTGATGTTAAAGCCCTGGAAAGGACATGAGTGGTGTGCAAAAAAAGTTGAAAACCTCTTAAACTGGGCTAAAGACTTAGGAATAAAAGAACTGACTATTTACTCTTTCTCTATCCAGAACATGAACAGGCCAAAAGAAGAGTTTAACTTCTTAATGAACTTATTCAAAAAAGAATTCACACGTCTATTACATGATAAAAGAATAATGAAAGACGGTATAAGAATAAATATAATAGGAAGGATACAACTACTGCCAAAAGACTTGTACGAATTGTTCCAGGAACTAATGGAGAAAACCAAAGACAACAAAGAATACATTATAAACTTTGCAATAGCATACGGTGGCCGAGAAGAAGTAATTGATGCAATCATGAAGCTTGGAGCAGATTTAAAAAGTGGAAAACTTGATGTTAACAAGATAAACGAGGAAGTATTTCAGAATTACTTATACACTCCTGATGAGCCTGACTTAATAATAAGAACAGGAGGAGATCGTCGAACCTCAAACTTCCTAATATGGCAGTCCAATTATTCAGAATGGTTCTTCTTAGAAAAGACGTGGCCAGAGTTTGAAAAAGAAGATTTGATAAGAATAGTGGAAGATTTTCAAAATCGAGAAAGAAGATTTGGAAAATAATCAGATTTTTCTGCTAATAAAATAATCTGCAATCGCTGATAAGAATTCTTCATTCTCACTCTTAAGACCTACTTTTTTAAGCCACTCCTTGCCATTGTTAACTTTTTGCTTGCAGAAATCATGACAGTACTTCACAGCACCGGTTTTATGCATAACCTTGACAACTTCTAAAACTTCTTTTTTAGAAGCATCAGATAGTCCAAGCACCTTAAGAATCTTTCTTTTATCATCAGAATTCGCTCTTTCTAAAGCTTTTATTATCACCACAGTCTTTTTTCCCTGCCTAATATCAGAGCCAAGCTCGTGGCCTTTATTTGCACTTTTACTAATATCCATTAAGTCATCATGAACCTGAAACGCGATTGTAATATCATTTGCAAACCTAGACAGTGCTTCAAGCTGTGGCTTATTAGCGCCTCCAAGAACACATCCAATATTAACACATGTTTTGATTAAAAAAGCAGACTTCCCCTCAACCATACGAAGATATTCCTCCTCACTAACAGTTTTCTTCTTCTCAAAACTCAAATCGTAGAACTGCCCTTCATTAACCCTTATCATAGCATCATTATAAAGTTTAAGGCAATCATTGACTATATCCTTCTTAAAAGAACTCCTCAGTATGCATCGCTCTCCAAAGGCGTATAGGATGTTTGCAAGAATCATAGAGTTAGAAACAGCAAATTTTGAAGACTGCCGGTCAAACAAAGAACCCTTATATCTAATCTCAGAATGGTTTCTTAAAAAGTTATCCTTGAAAACCTTGTGTATCGTCGGCTTGTTTCTTCGAGACTCATCCTCATCCATCACATCATCTTCAATGAGTGTAAAGTTGTGGAAGAACTCAACAGATAAAGACTGCCTCAAGATATCTTTTGTTCCTCCAAGACCTTTATAGGTTTCAAGAATAATAATTGGCCTTAGTCTTTTGCCTCCTTCAAGCAAGAACCTGAGCAGCAGGTCATACTCTTTCTTCATAGAAGTTTTCACCTGCTCTTTTTCTGAAAAGAACCTTAATATCTCCATGTCAATCTCTAACTTGTAATTAGAAATTGTCCTATGAAATGAGTCTTCATCCATTATCTAACATATTAGAATTAGTTCTTGATTTAAATAGTTTTTTTTTCCAAACACACGCTCTTTCATCTTCAAACCTATATCTCTTCTTCTCTTCCAGTAACTAGCAACATTTATTCCTATTCCTTCAACACCAAATCCAGCGTAAGCCTTCTTGTTCCTCTTAGCAAGATAAATCCTTGTAAGATTTCCAGCAGCAATAAAGCCTGATAATCCAAGACTGACATAGCTATCGTCAGCTTCTGGCAAGAAGTACTTGACAATTGCAGTCCCCATATCGCTGTACAAAGCATACTGCGGAGAAAGAGCTATACCAATCCACGCGTTTCTAACAGTCAACTCGTAAGGTTTTTTATTAGCAGTCAATGCAAACAAGTTCTGATCCTTGCGGTTCATAGCCCCTCCAAAGTACCCCTGCACGAGCCAATCAACGCTATGAGCTACGTTGTCAAGCTTTTCCTTCTTATCTTCCTTGTTATCATTTATCAAGACAGTTTCCAAGAACCTGTCAACTCCCTTAGTGAACCTATCAGATTTTAAGAACCAATAAGACTTTATAAGAACATTATTTGGAAAACCACTGTTAGCCTTGATATACTGCATGAACACCTCTCTTGCTTCATTCTCTCGGCCATAGTTTATCCCAGTCTTCTCCTCGTTTAAGAGCTTTTTTTCCTGCAACACACTTTCAAGGTCAACATTCTTATAATTCATTGTGGATGAACGAGAATGATTGAGTATTATATAAACCTATCAGCAAACCCCAAGGAGATGCAGTCATGAAGCTTGGAATAAAGAGCAACAATCTAATGGAAAGAAATAAAAACTGCTAGTGATTAATCTTTGTTCATGAAGAAAGAAGAGCTGGTTAAAACTACAAAGGAGCTCATCGCTATAGAGAGCTGCACAAGTGATAAGGATAAAATAGTTCAAGCCCTAGAATACGTCAAAACTTTTTTTTCAAAAACAAACTTTATAATCAAAGAATTTGAATTCAAAGGCGTCAAGAGCTTGCTAGTAACATTAAAATCTGAGAACCCTGCATTATTGTTGCATGGACACATAGACGTTGTTCCAGCTCCAAAAGAATTGTTCAAACCAATTGTTAAAGACGGAAAAATCTTTGGCAGAGGAGCAATTGATATGAAGTCAGGCCTTGCAGTCTTAATGCATGTAATTAGAGATTTATCAACAGAAAATAAAAAAGTAGATGTTGGGCTGCTAATAACAACAGATGAGGAGATAGGAGGCTATAACAGCACAGGAGAACTTTCTGAAATTTTAAAACCAAAGTTTGTGTTATCAGCAGAGCCTACAAACCTGTTAATTGGAAATAACGCAAAAGGAGTGTTGCAGCTAGAATTATCAGTTACCGGCAAATCCGCGCACGCCGCGTACCCTTGGGAAGGAGAAAACGCGATACTAAAAATGGTAGATATGATTGCAAAAATAAAAGAGTTGTTTCCAAAGAAAGGTGATTACTACACAACAATAAATTTTAGCAAGATAAACGCGGGAGACGTGCTAAACAAGGTGCCAGACCAATGCACAGCATGCGTTGACATAAGATTTGTTCCAGAAGAAGACCCAAAAAAGATAATCAAAAATATAGAGTCGCTAGGATTATTAGTCAAAGTCATAACAACTAGCAATTCTTCAACCTGCGACAAAAATAATGCATTTGTCAAGAAGCTTCAGAAATCTTTGAAAAAAAACAAGTTAAAAACTGACTTTATTAAGAAGCACGGAGCATCAGATATTAGGCACTTCACAAAAAAAGGAGTTCCTGGCGTAACCTTTGGACCAACAGGCAAAGGAATGCACGCACCAGACGAAAGCGTCGAAATAGAATCATTAGATAATCTTTACAAAGTCATAAAAGATTTTTGTCTGACAACATAAATCATTCTGAGAACACATCAGCCTGAAACTTGTATATTTGACAGTTGTTAATATCTTGCCAGGCATGAAACGGCAGACCTGCCTTTTGACATAAAGCGTTTAAGAACTGATCAACAGTAAAGTCGTGCTCAGTAGCAACTTGTGGCAACAACAAGCCCGAGCCTCTTTTGCTCCTGATTATAAGTCCGTCTTCTCCAATAATAATTCTCCTCCTGTAATCACCTGACTCATCAACCTCTATAACTTTAGGAATAGTCAAGACTGATACCTCGATATGAATGCTTCTTAACTCCTCTTTTTCAAGCATGGGAAATCTATGATCGTTAAAAGCCGCGCTTCTAGCAGCTTCAATTATTGCCTTGTAAAGAGGCATGACTGGCTCAGGGTAACCAATGCATCCCCTAAGCTGCTTGTTCTTATGAATTGTTACAAAAACACCTTGGTTCTTATCAAAGTGCATCACACCACTCACATCAGGCTCCTGTCCTTTTGAGAAAAATGTTTCTATAGAATCCCTTGCAAGCTTTAACAACAATTTTTTATCATTATCATTCATGGTTATTAATTATATTAGAAACAAGTTTTTAAATCTTATCAAAAAAAATGTTTTAGAGGGCTTTATTAAATTTAGAAGCTAAGTCTTTATTCTTCTTCTTAAGCCTGTCAATAGCATCAAGAACAGCAGTGCGCGCATCTTTTTTGCCTGCAGAAGTCTCAACTATCACTCTTGGAATACCTATTAACGGGTGCTCCACGTTATAAGCTGCTACCTTTACGTCCTCATCATTCCAAAGTTCTTTCTTCAAAGAATTCGCTAACGTGTGGCTTGTACCTTTTATGTCAAAGATTACTTTGTACTTTGTATCCTCAATGAATTTGATTTCCATAGTCATGATGAAAAAGTGTTTATTTATAAAGTTATTCTTTAAACTTTTTTGCAAAACCGTTTTTGTGCTTCTTGATGCGCCAACAACCCACACTTATTTTCTCAACCTTCTTTTTATGATGATCCATTGTTTTCTTTAACGGGAAGTCAAATTTGAAGTAGTGAGTCATGTCAAATTTTAGCTGGTCTATTTTTTTGTTGACGAATCTCTTAGTCTCTGATTTGTGAAATGAATAAACTATCTTTGCAAGGCTTGTTGCTTTCTCCAAAAACTTTATGTCTGCACCTGCTTCTTTTGTTCCAAAAGGAGGGTTTTGTATCACAACGTCGCATTTCTTTTTGAAATCATTAATATCTTTGTTTATAATCTCATAATTCTTCGTATCTAATTTTTCAAGATTTTTCTTAAGAATGTTTACTGCTTCTTTGTCTTTCTCAACAAAAAAAACTTTTTTTGCACCTAGAAGAAGCGCTCCAATCCCAAGAATGCCTGTTCCTGCTCCAGAGTCTGTTATAATATTCCCTTCTATATCTTCATTCATGTAAGCAAACCACAAAATCTCTGCAGCAATCTCTGAATCAGTAGAGTACTGCTCGTTTTTCATGTCTGGAGACTTGAATGTTTCAAGTTTTGAGAGAAATATCGCTAAATCTTTTTGACCCATCACGTCACTTATTAGCCTACTGTTTTTAAATTTTTTTAATTAAAACTTTTTTTGATAAAAAAATATTTATCTATACAAATATTCAAACACTGCAATATATGAATTGTTAGTATAACAATATTTAAAAAAAGTTCGTTGCAAATATTTTGTGGGGTGATAACAATTTTTAGCAGTAAAAAAGTAACAGTGTTAACAAATGATTTTGTTTTATTGTCAAAGGATTTTAGCTTGTTAAGAAACAATCTTAAATCTGCGTTTTCATCGGTAAAAGACGAGTTGGACATGCATCTTGACTCTATAAATCAGAGCACTAATGAGATACAATCAAATTATGAATATTTGATGGCACTTGATGCAAAGATAGAGAAGCTTACCGATAAGGTTGACGAGCTTCAGATGCAGATAAACCCTGATTTTTGCCAGCCAGACTTCTCTGATATTCTGCTTTCAAAGAGAGAACAGGAATTATTCTTGAATATTTACACAGTTGAAGACAGGATTTCTATGTCTGGTCTTGCCAGGAAGTGTGGCTTGACTTTAGAGATGTGTGATTCTTTGCTGAGAGCTTTAAGCTCTAAAAAAATACCAATAATTAAGCAGTTGGTCGACGGCGTTATTTTTGTGTCTTTAGAGTATAACTTTAAAGATATGCAGGCGAGGAAGAATATTTTAAAGATTGATACTACTATTTCTCAGATGATTAATTAATTCTTTTTTTCATAAACATCCTATTTTAAAATTCTTAAATGAATTCTAAAAGTTTTAGTTTTTGCTTGAATTATTTGAAACACAATTTTTTGTATGATTTATAGGTTATCCAATAGATAGAACAACCAATATGTTGTTGAAGCTATATATTTTTCAACCAATAAATTTATAAACATATTTCACTCTACAAAATTAGTGCCAGGGAAGAATATGAAGAGACCTCAGAGACTGGAATCACAGTACTTGGAGTTGAGAGGTTTTTTGAGTTTTCTCATACTCCATGAAGTTGGGCTAAGAAAGCTTTGTGGTGAGGATTTGGCGAAAAAAATTGGGAGACGAAAGGGGGCGATGCTTCTTACACCAGGAACTATTTATCCTGCCCTAAAAGAGTTGAGAAAAAAGAAGTTAATCAAGTATAAGAAGAATGGGCGGAAAAAGATCTATGAGTTGACTGATGAAGGGAAGAAAGAATTGAGTGTTCTTTACAAATTATTCAGCAATTACTTTTATGGCCTGAAACACAGGATAAAAAGAATGGACTATATTTCAAAAGAATAAAATATTTCAACTCCGCTTAAAATATCTAGAATGTGTTTTGATTTTGTCAATTCACAATTTTTTTGTTTCCTGGAGATATGATGTGATACTTTTTAGGAATGTTTGCTCGTATTCTATCTTTGGATTTTCAAGATTGTTGTATCCTTGGAACTGAACCCAGAAAAAATTCTGGTTTTCCATCTTTTTCATGGTTACGAAGAATTTGATTCCGATTCCTGCCCTGTACTCCATCCTGCTATCTTTTAGCAGATCTTCGATTCCTAGGCTTTGAAGATACCTTCTATCATTTTCAAAAGTGTCAAAACTGTATGCATCTGCGAACTTGTAGAATATCTTAACTAAGTCATCTGCGTTAAGTTCTTCTTTTATCAAAAACTCAATTAGCATAAGGTTTGGGAATGTCTTTTTGTTATTAAAGCTATTTTTTCTTCAAAAACCCTGGCTTTTTTGCTTAAACTATACCTTCTAAACGTGCTTCTCGTCGAAGAACCAAAAAATTTAAATACCGGACTTCGCATAATATATCTTATACGAAGGTTTTAACGCTTTGTGAGGTGATTTGATGAAAGAAAACATGACTGAAAGAAGAAAAATGGCACTTTTAGGCAAAGAAGTAATTGTTGGAGTGTTGTGTTTAGGATTTGGCGGTTACAGCCTTTTAGCGCAATACGGGGTTATAAGACAAGCATTTGAACTCCCACAGATGATAGCAAACATATTGCTAACACTTGCAGGGCTATTCTTACTATTGCAAGCTTTCAAGCTGACAAGGTATGAATATAGAAGAAGTAGATTCTTAGGTTAATATGCTTGAAAAACTTGAAACTGAGCTTAGGCTCAGGGGATATAGTTTTGAGACTGTCAAGGCCTATCTTAGATTTAACAAGGATTTCTTACTTTTCATAAGAAAACCTGAACCAGAGGTTGGGGTTGATGATGTCAAGGCTTACTTAGGCCATCTCATATTAGATAGAAAATTGTCTCCAAGAACCTTAAATTTAACCAGAGCAGCATTGTTATTCTATTATAATGCGGTGTTTCACAAGGGAATTACAGGGGTTTTAACTCCTAAAATCTCAAGAAAGCTGCCTGTTGTGCTGACAAAAGAGGAAGTTCATAGAATTATTGATAATGCTGGCTCCTCCAAAAGCAGGTTAATGATCCAGATGCTATATGCTTCAGGAATCCGTGTCTCTGAGCTTGTCAGCATGAAGGTTGATGACCTTGAACTAGATCAAAAAACTGCTTGGGTTAGAAGCGGAAAAGGCTCAAAAGACAGACTCGTGATTCTTTCGGAAAAGCTCGTAATAGAACTTAGAAAATATCTTGAAAGCTATGATTCAGAATATTTATTTTCTGGAAGGCAAGGCTCACTCACAACAAGAAATGTACAACAGATTGTTGGTCTTGCAGCAAAGAATGCAAAGATAAAAAAAATAGTTACACCACACACCTTAAGGCATAGTTTTGCAACTCATCTGCTTGATAACGGAACAGACATAAGACTAATCCAGGAGCTGCTTGGACACGCTGATTTGTCGACGACACAGATATACACTCATGTTTCTGATGAGGCTAAGAGGAATGTTAAGAGTCCGCTTGATATAATCTGATTTTTATAAAAACACTTTTCTAAAACTTTTAAGCAAAAATTACAGTTTTTATAATTTATTTTTTGTATTTTTTATTATTTATTGGAATTACAATATATTGATAATCCAATAAATTGTGTTTTTTTGTTTCTAAAACTTTTAAGCAAAAACTAAAAAAATTAGTGTGTGTTTTTTCGGAAAAAACCGCGATTTTTCCGGTTTTTTTTGGGTAACTCACTTTAAAGGCATTCACCATAGCTTTTACTAGCAAAAAATAAACGAACAGGGGTGTTTGTAAAAATGGTAAATAACTATGTTGGATCGATTGATGCGTATGTGTCTGCAGGAAGCATTGCAGCATACAACATGCCTTTCTCAGATTTTTTGAAAGGCAAGATGCAAAGAATAAAGGATTGTGTATTTGGAGGAAACAATCCTAGCAACGAAGGCAGCCTTGATGCAATGATAAGAAAGATTGCAAAGGCACCAATTAATGGATCTGTGCAGTCTGAATATTTGTTGACTGAGAACAAACAAGCAGCAGTTGGTGATAAGCTTTACACTAGTCGTGATGTTGATGGGGCAAGAAGTAAAAGTGTCTCAGACATTGTGAATGGTGAAAGAGGGCGAGTTGCAAAAGAAATATCTGATATTTACAAGAACGAAGTAGACAACTATAACAAACAAGAGTCTCAAACGAAGAAGCCAATTTTAGGAAGACTTTGTAAAAAGGTTGGTGATGATGTTCAATGGTATTTAGGCATTGAGGAGACGCCTGTTTCTTTTAGAGCGCCTGGTTTTTCTGAGCCGCCAACTGCTTATGGACGGCTGACCAAGAAGATTAGAAATGAAGTTGAGAATTTTCTCGGAATTGAAGAAACACCAAACTTCCTAAAGACTGAATATGTGCCAAGAGAAGTGCCAGATGTTGCTAATATGAATAAAGAGGAACTCATGAATCTCTACAAAAGTGGAGACTACACATATAATGAAATACAGTCCGCTGTCGATCACGTTTTATCTCAAAAGATTAACGCTGAGATGAAAAAAAATTTAGATAGAATTCATCTTAAGGATATTTCAAATTTGTATTCTTCGCTTCATAGAGGTAATTAAGATGACAACTGATACTAATTTAGAGGAGAAGGTAGAAAACAGCGGTTTTCTTGGACGATTTTCTCCAAAGAAAATATATTATGGGCTTGTTCAAAGACTTGAAGAATCTAATGAGCGACTTAAAGAGGATTACAAAATTGCTCAAAAAAAACGTATAGAAAAATACAACAAGCTCATAGAACAACAGAATTATGAGGCTGCAGAAATAGATCAGGAAAATGCTGAAAAATGGGTTGAACATGAAAATATCATGGCTGAGAAATCTAAGTACCTCGCTGAGTTAAACGAAAAAGTTGAGAATATGAGAAATACTAGGCTTGCGAAAGAATCAATGTATATGGAGAAGATTGCTGATATGGAGAAGCGAAATAAAGAGCTTGAAAAAGAGATTTACAGCAAAGAACTAGCTATTGAGAGTATAAAGCTGGATGGTCGAAAGGCTAGGGATGAATACTACAAAAAAAGAATTGAATTGCTTAGACAAAATAATTACAGATTTGTTTAGATAATTGACGTCGCTCAACGTTGTTTTTTTCTATTTTTTTGTCTTTTTCTTTTTAGTTATGTTATTCTTTTAGTTGTGCTAAAAACTCTTTTTTCGGAAGATTTTCGGCTTTTAAACCGAAACATTTAAATATTCATAACCACTAAGTAGTAGCAAAACAATTAAGAGGTTATAAAATGACTGACTCAAACACCAAACCTGAAAATTCAGAAGAACAACAAAAACTTATTCAAAATAACACCACAGAGGAATACAAAACTTCTGTTTTTAAGCTAATTGGTTCAAAACTTAAAAATTCCTATAACGGACTGAAAACATATATTGCAAACAATACTAAACTATCAGTTGAAAAAGGAAAAATTAAGATTGCTGATAAAAATGAGAAAGCAAGTTATAAACTTCAAGAAATTGTAGTAAAAGCAAACGCAGATTCAACCAAACAAAATTTAGAATCTCAAAAAGTAAGGCTAGAATATTTAAAGACACAATCAGCAAATGAAGTAGACCTTAAAAATCTCTACAATGAAATAAGTCAGGTTGCAGGTTTAATACAAGATGAAAGAAACAGTTCAAATATATCTGTTGAAAATATAAAAACTAAGCAAGCATCTATTAAAACAACACAAGATCAAATTTATGCTAAGCAAGCAGACATCAATAAAACCAACTTAGAGGAAATGGTTGCTAGAGAGAATTTTCATAGACAAATAAGAGACCAATTTAAATACAATTAATAAAATAAGAGGTGAAAAAATGATATCTTCAGAAAATAAGCATCAAGAAACAGATCATAACCTTGTTTATCTTATATTTGAGAATATTGGTCCAAAAGTGAAAAATATTTACGATGGATTAAAAGTAAATGTTGAAAACAGCACTATACGTTCTCGTAGAAAAAAGAGACTTAATATTACTAACAAAATAAGTGAAACTAATCATAACATGATGAGTGATTTGGAAAAAGCTAAGGTAGAAGAATCAAATAATGAGTTAAATAGTGTTAAGAAACAAACAGAATACATAGCTAATCAAGAACGAAACATAGGTGAAATTGTAACAAATTATCAAAAACAAAATAGTTCATTAGATTCAATAGAAAACAATTTAACTACTGAATCAACCTATCTAAATGTAATATCTGAAAAGCAGGAAAGAATAAATAAATTGCAAACAGGAGTTGACCAGAAAAAATTAGGACTTAAGAAACAAAAAGCTCAAGCGAAGAAATCAATTTTAGGAAGACTTTGTAAAAAGGTTAGTGATGATGTTCAATGGTATTTAGGCATTGAGGAGACGCCTAATTTTTTGAGGACGCCTAGTTTTTCAGAGCCTGCTAGTGCTTATAAGAGATTTGGTAATAAGGTTGGCGAGAATGTTAGAACTCTTTTTGGCGTTGAAGAAACACCTAATTTCCTAAAAACTAATTATACTCCAAGAAATTATAATTAAATCTTTTTTTTTTAACTTTTACGGTCGGACAGCCATTAAGTTTTTTATTTGACTAAATAAGTGGTGGTCTATTGTTTGCATGCGCCCTTCTGTGTATAATATCTCGTTTAGCAGCCTTTCTTCGTGCTTTATCTCGTTGATTATCTCTTTTACCAGGTGGGCTGCTTCTGCTACATTGTTTCTTCTAAGGCTCGCTATTACATGTTCTGTGTTTGTTCGTATTCTGGACTCGTATTTGTGATCTCTTCGCACGAAGTTTTCAAGCCTCTTTGTCAAGTTTATTAGCAAGCTTGCGTTGTGCTTTGCATCAGCAACAACTCTTTTTGCATGGTTTAGGTCTCTTGTTGTTCATCCAAGATTGTGTAGTGCCTCTGCTATCTGATCAGAGTTTGATTCAATGAGTGCTTTTAGCCTTCTTTCTTCATGCTCATCATGTGACAGTAAATGCATTAGCTTTTCGTTTATGTGGTTTTGTTTGTCTTCTCGTCTCATAAGAGTCATTGCTTCTGCTATTAACTGGTCTCTTATCTGTTGTCCTGCAGGTGTTGATATTGACTCTATTTTTGACATTCTGTGAAGGAGGTTTTCCCACTTCTTTTCCTCGCTTCTTGCTAAGTCTTTTTCTTCATGTGTTAGTTGTTCTAGGTGTTGTATTGCGTGGTCTTCTCTTTTTAGTATCTGCCTTTCTTTGTTGACTTCATCATGAATCTTCTTGTTTGCAAGGTTAATCTTCGCACTCTCAGCACCTACTTTGTTGGCCTCTGCAAATCCCCTTCCAGAGTATCTGATGATGAACCAGAATAGCACTATGAACAGTGCAAATAGTGCGATTGCTACTAGCGTTGATAAGTAGACTCTTATGATTTCGTAAACGTATATTGATATTGGTGAGAAAAAAACTACTAGTATTGCAAAAGCCACTGCAAAGGCCTTTCTAGGACCTTGTGATTTTGCGTCTTTAAATGGTGGTATAAATCCTGTTGCTGGGTAGATTAATGCAAATAATAGGATGAATGTTAGCAATAAGGCTAATGCTGATGTTGTGCCGTGCCTTGGCAGGTTAACAGTTGCTTCTGCAAGCCTTAAAAGCGTGTTTATTGCTATTTGGATTGGGTTGCTAATAGCACTTGCAATACTATCACCGCTGCTGCTTCCACCAGAATTAACCCACCAGTTGTCTTGTGCTAGTGTAAAGCTTGAAGAAATAGACAATAGTATAACTAAAAGTATAAGCATACTTATGCTTCTTCTGTTAATAATTAGCACTTTTAAAATCCTCTTTTAAAAAAATTGAATAAAAAAAATTTAGGTATTTATTTTCTTGCTCTGTGAAGCTGGGTAACTTCAAGTCGCACTAGTTGTATAGCTTTATTTATTAGTTGTTCTATCTGTTGGTCATCTGATTTTTCTTTTTGAATTTCTGCTCTTATTTTACCAATCATGCTGCCTGCTTCTTTGAACCTCGCATTTCTTATGAGATTTCCAACTTCGTTTGACATTCTTCTGACTTCTGATTGATATTTTAGGTTAGCAGCGTTGATAGTCTCAATTCTTTTGATTATGTTAGCTGCTTCTCTAGCATCTGCTAGTGCTTTGGCTATGAACCGGTTTGCTTCATCAGTACTCAGACTCATATTTTTCTTAATACTGTCTGTCAGTTTTTTATCACGTGTTAAGCCTGCAACTTCTTGTATTGTCTCCTTGCTAAGCACACTTGTTATCCGTTCAATATGTGTCTGAATTTCTGCTTCTTGTGATTCTTCTCCCATGAGGTTTGCAATTACATTTAGGATTTGCTGGCCACGTTGTAGTGCTTGTTCGGTTCTTAAAGCGCCCATGTTTGTTAATTCATTTTGTATACTTCTCCACTTAGCATCTATGTCTCCCTCTATGCTTATTGCATTCCTTTCAATATTTGCTAATTGTCTTAACGCAGTATCTTCTCTCCTACCCATCTGTTCTTCCATTCTAACGTCTCTTTGTACTTTCCTGTTTTCATTTTGTAGTGTGGTTGCTTTAGCGCCAAGCTGGTTGACCTTTGCAATTCCAAATCCAGTTCCTCTAACCATCCACCAAAAACCAAGTATTAGTAGTACGACAAGTCCGATTTGCAGTAAGCTGCTCATATAGCTAAGCATCACTGTTGTCAAGATTATTGGTATTGGTGAGAAGAAAGCAATAAGCAGTGCCAAAGCGACCGAGAATGCTTTTCGAGTGCCTGTTGATTCACCTGATTTAAATAATGGGATGTAACCCGCAGCAGGGTATACCAATGCGAATAAGACTATGAATACAAGAATCAAAGTCAGCATATTTGTTTGTTGACTATCAATTCCAGGCCATTTAATAGGCATCGTAAATTGTATAGTTGCTAGCTGGTTGATAAACTTTGCAAGGCCAGTGACGATACCTGAGAATATTCCTTTATCACCAAACATGTCTTCTCCGATGTTGCCCGTCTGAGCAACGACTACTGATGAGAAAATCGTCATTAAAAACATTGTTAGAATTAAAACGCTGAAAACTTTTTTGTTCATATATATTACCTCCAAAAAGGATTTTGTTTATATTTTTATATTGTTTCTGCTGTTAATAGTATTTAAAGTTTTCTATGTCAAGATATTGTCTATTTAACGTCATCTTTATATATAAGTTAGTTCTATTAACATCTTGGTGATGCGTTATGTCTTTGGAATGTCCCATGTGTGGCTCATTAGATGTGTCTAAGAAAGGATTTCG